>Ga0209120_1000079_pt1:0-17500 | contig 36566 bp, 33 predicted proteins | sample JossMetagenome_FD_184730 | JGI IMG/M metagenome (GOLD analysis project Ga0209120, IMG submission 184730) | Hot spring microbial communities from Joseph's Coat, Yellowstone National Park, USA - JC2_E (SPAdes) (version 3) | ecosystem: Environmental > Aquatic > Thermal springs > Hot... | reverse complement strand
GCTTGGCCGCAGCGTGAACGAACGACCCCTAAGCTGCGTAGAGCTACGGCTTCCCCGTCAAGCGATCCGAGCTCGCGATAGAGGGAAAGGGCCCGAGCGAGCACCTGAAGAGCACGTTCGAATTGCTCGAGCTGGTCGTAGAGGATTCCCATGCCCAGCAAGGCATCGGCAACCCCCAGGGGGTCATTTTCTTCGGCCAGACGAAGGGCTTCTTCGTAATGCTCAAGAGCCTCAAAGGGTTTGTGGAGCCGAATGAGGTTCCAGGTCAAGACCCGGTGAGCCCGGGCAGCCTCTTGGGGAGAGGAGGCCAGCACCTCCTCAGCCAAGGCGCGGCCTCAGGAGGGGTCAACGAATCCCCATGCTTGAGCTAACCGCAGCTGGAGATCTTCGCGGGTCAGAGGATCTTGGGCAGATTGAAGCCGTTGCTCAAGGTCTTGGATAGGATCCACGGAAGGCGTCCTCGGGTGCCCCTATTTATTCTGATTTTACGCGGTCAGGCTGCGAAGTGAGCCAAAGGGGATCAATCAGGGAATATAGCGCCAGAGACGAGTTTACGACGGTATTGGTAGAAGATCATCTTGTGATTGGATCGTGAGCGGTGAAACTTGATCAGCGCGTAGCTAAGAAAGCCAGAGCTAGATGTGCAGCGAGTTTCTCGCGTTTGTGGTGGCGATGCCCCTGCCATCCGAGTTCCTGTTGAAGGCCTCGAAAGGCTTCCTCGATGTTGGGACGGATGCGATAGATTTCCAATATCTGATGCTTGGGGAGCTCTGTTGCGTTGGTGTAGAGGTAGAAGTTACCCCTGCGGAGTACCTTGACCAAGAAGCCTAGACCTTTGAGTCTGCCCTCTTTGATCTAGAAAGGCGATCCATGGTGTTTGAGCTGGCGACCACCCGGCAATCGGTTCTTGCGTAGTCTGGTGACAAAAGACCGCCCGAGCCCATGAATCTTTCTCAACAGCTCCTTGGGGGCGTACCATGCATCAAACAGCACATACTCGGGTTTGAACCCTTGCTCCACCACCCATAACAGCAGTTCCATGACCAGAGTGTGTTCGTTTCGCCCTTCACCCTTATCACTCCAACACACCCGAAAGGCCAGCGGCAGACGAATTCATCCATTCGTCCACAGCACCACCACACAGAAACCCCACACATACGGCCCTGTGGAAGTATGGTAAATCCAGTAGCCCCCGTTGCCAGCGGGCAATCACCACCCTAACGGCTTCAACAAGGCCAAACAGCACATGAAATACCGCTCCAGCTCCACCTCCAAAGCTCGATAGATGCTGTCATGAGCATATTTACATCCCTCTGCTATCTCCAAGCAGCTTCGGGTATCCGCTGCTTTCATCATTGCTAGAAGTCTCGGGCCACCCTGCAATTCTTTCAGGCAAGAGATATTGTAGCCCCGAGTCTTGAAAAAGGTCGGTAGCTACGCCATCCCTGTTCGGTGTCAAGCGAAGAGCTTCATCCTACTTTGAACAGGCCTACATCACTGGCTTGCTGACCCTCGAACACAAGAGCTTGCAAAAGATGGGTCGCAAGGGTCTCCTCCCCTGCCACCTCCGCCACGCTGCCTATCGCCGGACCTTAGACCCCATCCCTATCAGGCCCGCCTCGCCCGCCGCTTCCAGCAGGCTTCTTAGGACTGGGCACTGGCGGTAGACGAGGTGGGTGGGTACCCGAAGGCCCGCCAATCTAAGGCTTGAGCCGTATCTAGGCCACCAGCGATCAGCGGACGGCTGGGGTTGACGCTTCCTGTCTTTGAGCCTGGTGGCTGGGGCGAACGATCCCTCCCTGAGCCTATGCCGTTGCTGGCTGAACCCATGGCAACCCAGGACGACCCCCACCGTTCCCCTACCCAGGCTAGCCTACAAGCCTTGCGGTGGGTGCTACAAACTGGATACTGCCCCAAGGTTCTGCTGGGTCATCCTCAAAGCCAGCACCCATCCCGCTCTTTTGTCCATGGGAGTGGGGGCGGTGCACCGGGTACGTCAAGACCTGAAGGTTAGTGACCAGGACCAATGACTGCGAGCCGATGAACTAAGCCGGGCACTGGGGCGCTACTACCGGCGCTTTGGTCTCGCTTACGGGTGGAGCGGACCGAGGTGGGTGCGGTGGACCTGTTGACGCTATGGCGGGGGAAGGATGCGGGATGGGAGCTTGTGGCCTTGAGTCTACAAGGAGCCAGGGTACAGGAGGTGCTGGCTTACTGGAAGGCAGGCTGGAAGCAGGAGGTCGGGCACAGGGGCTGAAAGCGCTGGGCCTGGGGCAGTGCCAGACCTGTAGCTATGCCAGTCAGCTCAAGTATGCCGACCTGATGGTGGAAGGGCGTCTGCTGCTGTGGGCGAGCGATAAAGGGAACCCACCCTTAGTCGGCAATTGGCGCGGGAGTGGGTAGGAGCATGGCTCAAGGAGCGCTTGTTGACCGAACTTTCTGCTGCATCTTGATCCAGCCCCCTAAACTTAGACACTTTTACCCTGCCTCCCGTGTGACAACCTGCGTGCTTTGCCGCAGCGCCGTTCCAGCTTGAGGACTCAAAGATCCCTCTTCTGGAAGAGGAAGATCGCGATGCCAAGGATGGCGAGCAGGTACGTGAGGCTCCAGAGGAGCAGATGGGGTGAGGGGGGATTTTGCCCGATGAACGGGTTGATTCCCTGCACGCCGAGGGCTTTTTGGCGGTCTAAGAAACTTGGATCTTGCAGATAATAAGAGGCTCCTCGCCAAAGAGCATTGGTGGGAAAAAGATAGCGGCTGATCTGCCCTAAGCGGACAAGAAGAGGCGTGGCCGTAGCCCGTCCGATTGCTTCGGCGATTCCCCCTGCCCAAGCGAGTCCGTAGAGGAGCAGAAAGAGGACTGCATTGGGCAAGGTTCCTAAAGAGGTGCTCCCCATCAGGGTAAAGGTAACCAAGAACGCTACGCTCAGCAGCATGAGCCCAAGAGCAGCGAGGGAGGCGGGGGGAAGGTAACCCGTGAGCCGATACTCCCCAATGATCAACCCCCCACCCAGGAGCACGATGAAGCCCAACGTCAAGACGAGAAGGCCGAGCCAACGCCCAAGAAGCAGGGCGGAGCGGGAGATGGGCTTGGTGACCAGGGTGAGGAGAGTGCCTGCCTCGAGCTCGCCGGAGAGGCTCCCGGCGGCACCCAAAACCGCAATGAGGCTACCCAGAAAGCTCACCATGTAAAGCCCACTCACGCTGAAGAACATCCAGATGAAACGTGTGGCAGGAGGGGCGTTGATGCCGAGGCTGGCGTCGCGGCGTTCAAAGGCGGCTTCCTGAAGGTGGATTCCGAAAAGGAACAGCCCTAGGAAGAGGAGACCGAGAAGGCCGATGAGAAGAACCAGACGGCGTCGGAGGGCTTCTTGAAGCGTAAAGCGAGCGATCACAATCACGAGGCTTCCTCGATGAGCTGAACGAAGAGATCTTCTAGATGTGCTCTGGGAGTGAGCTGATAGAGCTGGCTGCCAGCTGCGAGTACCCGCTGGGCAATTTCAGGAAGACGTTCCCGAGAGGAGAGCCGGAGGATGAGCCGCTCTCCTTCCTGAACCAAGTGCCCAAGTTGGCTCAGCGAGGTTGTGAGTTCAGGGCTTAGAGGGCGAGCGAGGATCTCAACCTCTAAAGCCCCCAGCTCATCCATCCTGCCTTGTTGAAGGAGTCGACCACGGTGAAGGATGGCGATCCGGTCGCAAGTTTGTTCGACTTCAGAGAGCAGGTGAGAATTGAGGAGCACCGTGGTTCCTTCCTCGCGCAATCGCTTCAAAAGCTCCCGAACCTCCTTGCGCCCTAGAGGATCCAGCGCGCTCGTCGGCTCATCGAGGAGGAGCAGGCGAGGTTGATGGAGGATCGCCTGAGCTAGGCCGATACGTTGCTGCATTCCCTTTGAGTAACTCTGGATCCGACGTTGCTCATGGCCAAGGAGGCCGACCCGCTCGAGGACTTCGGGGATCCTTGTTTTGAGAAGCTCGGAAGAAAGCCCGTAGAGGTTGCCGTGAAAGCGGAGGAGCTCTGCTCCGGTCATCCACTCGTGGAAGCGAAAGAGCTCAGGCAGATAGCCCACCTGGCGCCGTACGTCCACATCTTGAGGGGAACGCCCAAAGATCCGCACCTCACCCCGAGTGGGGTAAGCGAGCCCTAGGAGGAGACGAATCGTTGTAGTTTTTCCTGCCCCGTTGGGCCCCAGAAAGCCAAAGATCTCGCCTTCTTCCACGCTGAGATGGAGATCCTCGAGGGCCAATTTGCTCCGATAGCGTTTGGTGAGCCCTTGGGTTTCGATGGCTTTCACATTGATCACGCAAACCTGAAGAACGCTCGCCTCATCTTATCAAGCGGTCAACGGCTTTACGCCTAGGCCCCCTGTGGCATAACTTAAAGCATGAAGCCGACCCAAGCCTTGCACGATCTTGGTCAGAGTCTCTGGCTTGATAACATTACCCGAGACCTTCTCGACTCCGGTACATTGGCGCATTACATCGAGGAGCTGTCAGTAACCGGTCTGACCTCTAATCCAACGATCTTCGATGCAGCGATCAAAGGAAGCTCGAGCTATGACGCCTCGATTCGACACGCTGGGGATATAGCTCCTGAAGAGATCTTCTTTCAACTCGCCCTTGAAGATCTAACTCGGGCTGCGGATCTTTTTGCTCCTATCCACCGGACTACGTCTGGTCAGGATGGCTATGTCTCCCTGGAGGTCTCACCCCTTTTGGCCTACGATCCCGAAGGGACGCTCGCTCAAGCCCGTACCCTCTTTGAGCGAGCCCAGCGGCCTAATTTTCTGATCAAGATTCCAGGAACTCCTCAAGGTTTGAAGGCGATCGAAGAGGCAATTGCCGCTGGAATTCCAGTCAACGTTACCTTGTTGTTTTCTTGGGAGCAGTACCGAGCTGCCGCTGAGGCCTACCTGAGGGGGCTTGAACGGCGCCGAGCTCAGGGACTGAGCCTCAAAGTTCCCTCGGTGGCTTCGCTCTTCGTGAGTCGTTGGGATCGAGCGGTTGCCCAGCGAGTTCCCGAAGAGCTGCAGAACCGCTTGGGCATCGCGGTGGCCCAGCAGGCCTATCGGGTCTATCGGGAGCTTCTGGCCTCCGAGCGCTGGCAGGCTTTGGCCCGGGCTGGTGCGCTTCCTCAGCGCCTTCTGTGGGCGAGCACAGGGACGAAAGATCCCAAGGCTTCCGATGTGCTCTATGTGGAGGCCTTGGTGGCACCGGAGACCATCAACACGATGCCAGAGGCCACCCTGTTGGCCTTTGCTGATCACGGGAAAGTGGGGGCGCCACTCCCAGCCGATGGGGGATCTTCCCTGGCCGTGCTCCAGCGCTTTGCTGAGCTCGGCGTTGAGGTCGAAAAGCTGGCTGAGCAACTGCAAATCGAGGGAGCCCAGGCATTTGTCCAATCCTGGAATGAGCTGCTGGCTCAGATCGAGGCTCGCCGAAGCCGCCTAGCGAGAACCTGATCCGCTCTGAACGGGAAGAGAGGGAAGCTTGGGGACAGCTGGGGGCGCTGGCTTTGCTCCTCCGCTGACCCAGAGATAGCTCTGCTGCAGAAGAGCGAGATCGTCCGCGAGGGTCTTTCCAGGAAACCCGGGAACGGGACCTTGGCCAGTTGCTTGAGCGAGTTTGATCAGGTCGGGGAAGCCATAGGTCCCGGAGGTCTTGGTGCGCTGGAGCGTGGGGCTATCGGGATAGGCCTTCCAGTTTTGGTCGTAGAAGATGACGATGGGATTCACTTGGGGCAACGTGGAGGTCTGGGGGCTCAGGGTGATTTGAAACAGCTCTTGATCCTTGCGGGGAGGCCCTTGGAACGCTCCATCCAGGTCGAGAGCGGAGGTCTTAGGGTTATAGCGAATGACATACAAAAGTCCTGGGGCTGCTTTAAAGGTGGTGAGCTCAGGGGTCAGTTTGGGAAGCACGAAGCGCGCCTGGAAGGCTCTGAAGAGTTGTCCTCCCTGGGTCCGAACGGCGAGGATGAAGGGGCTTGAGATGGCTGTGCGGGGAAGAATGAGCTGGAGTGAAGGAGGGGGAGGGGTGAGGACTTGGAGCGTGAGGTTTTGCTCCTGGGTCGACAGCCCTGCATCCTCAGCTCCTAGAGTGAGGGTGAAGTTGCCGAGCTGGAGAGGAGTGCCTTGAATCCCAGTTGCGGTGGCGCTGAGTCCTTGGGGCAAGCGCCCTCCCAGGCTGAAGCTGTACGGTCGGATGCCCCCCTCAGCGATGAAGTTGACCTGGTAGGGCTGCCCTAGGTAGGCCGGAGGAAGGCTCGTCGTCAGGAGTCGGAACGGTTCTCCGGGCCCTCCTTGATCGGTGCTACAGGCGACCAGCACCAAGGCTAAAAGAAGCCAAGCGCGGTGCATAGACCGAGTGTAGCCGACGCTTTGGAAGATTTGCTGAGATGATCGTGTTAGAGTGGACCGTGATGATTCGTCCGGACCGCTGGATCCGAGAACGGGCCCGCCAGGGGATGATCGAGCCTTTTGAAGAGCGATTGGTACGCGAAGGTGTGATCAGCTATGGCCTTTCCAGTTTCGGCTACGATCTGAGGGCGGCTCGAGAGTGGAGGATCTTTACGAATCTCTTCAACACTGTGGTCGACCCAAAGAACTTCGACCCCAGGAGTTTTGTGGAGTATGAGGGGGACGAGGTCATCATTCCTCCCAATTCGTTCGCCCTAGCTCGCTCTTTGGAGTACATTCGGATGCCCGATGATGTCCTCGCTATCGCAGTCGGCAAGAGCACGTATGCCCGCTGTGGAATCGTCGCTAACGTGACCCCCATCGAGCCGGGATGGGAAGGGCACGTGACCCTCGAGTTTTCCAACACCACCCCCCTTCCCGCTAAACTCTACGCTGGCGAGGGAGTCGTGCAACTCATTTTCTTTCAGGGAGAACGCCCTGAGATCACGTACCGAGAACGACAAGGTAAGTACCAGGGTCAGCGTGGAGTGACGCTACCAAAGCTTTAGGCTTGGTCAGTGCCGATAGCGCACGGCGTGGACTTTTTCGAGAAGCACCAGGCCTTCGCCCATCATCTCGTTGAGGAGGGGGAGGAACTGATTGATTCGCTCTTCCCGGTCGGCGATCTCAATGAGGATGGGTAAATCCTGGGAGAGCTGGAGTAAGCGGCTTGAGTGAAGAACAGAGTGGTGGCCGAAGCCCATGATTCCCTTAAAGACGCTGGCTCCAGCGAGTCCCCGTTGACGGGCTGATTGGACCAGCGCCTCATAGAGGGGTCGGCCCTGCCAGCGGTCGTTTTCTCCAACAAAGATTCTTAAGAGCCAGATCTCTTCCAAAGTCATGGGTGTCCTCCGATGAGGGGGGTGACGAACAGCGCGATGAGGAAGGCTAAAAAGATGTAGAGGGTATAGAGGGTGACGTAGCCGATCTGTAAGCGGCTGGCCCACCGGCTCAAGCTTCTCAAATGACGGTCTAACGATGGATACAATCGCTCCTCGAACCAATCTCTGAGCTCAACGCGATATCGGCCTTCCTTGAGATGCCAGCGAGGCCGATAGAACAAGGCAAATGTCCTCTGGAGTGAAGTTGTATAGCCAGTCCCGCTCACTTGAAGACCCTCTCGCTGAGAGTTGGCCCCATTCCAGAATGGCACTGCTCGCCGAGGTTGATGTTTGCTGAAGCGGTGAATCACGAGAGTAGCGATGACGAGAAAGATAGCCAGAACGGTTGAAGACATCGTGGAGAAGCTTGCGTGGACGGGGTGGATTTGAAGGTTTGCGGGGGCAATCTGCTGAGCTAGGTGCTCAAGGTGGAACCCTTGGCCAAGCCCAGGGAAGATCCAGAAGGTCAGCAAGCCTAAGGCCAGCACCAAGGCGCTGCTTAAGAAGAGGCTGAGCCTTCCAATGCCTGGTTCGGGAGGTAGGGGAGGACGAGGAGTGCGGGGCTGGCCGAGAAAGCCGACCCCCAACGCCTTGGTGGTCGCGACCAACAGCGCAGCGCTCAGAAGAGCGAAGAGAGCTCCGGCGAGGGCAAGGAGAAGCCGTTCGGCGAGAGCGGGAAGCTTATAGCCTTGGAAGAGGAGCTGAAAGATCAGCCACTCGCTCACAAACCCAGCAAGGGGAGGGAGGCCTCCAAGGCTGAGAAGCCCGACCGAGGCTCCTAAGGTGGTCCAAGGCCAGCGGCCAAAACCCCCCAGCCGGTCGAGTGAAGTCGCTTGGGTTGCCGATTCAACGAGCCCGGCAGCTTGAAAGGCAAGGGCTTTCGCAAGGCTCTGGTGGAGGGCGAGATAGACTGCGAGGAGCAGCCCAAAATTCGCGAGCTGAGGATGGCCACCCAGCCGAAAGAGCTGACTCGCTCCCAGCACCAAGACGAGGCTTCCTCCTTGCTCAAGGGTGGAGAAAGCCAAGAGGCGTTTGAGGTCTGGTTCCGCCAGACCCCTGAGAGCCCCATAGACGGCACTCAAAAGGCCCCAGAGGAGGAGGATCCAACCCGTTGCCAGGGTGGGGGTGAAGATGGCCTCAAAGCGGAGCAGCCCATAGACGGCGACCATCCAGAGCGCTCCGGAGTAGAGAGCTCCTCCGCTTGCGCGAGTTTTGCGATAGAGCTCAGGATACCAAACCCCTAGGGGCAGCAAGCCAAGCTTGGCACCAAAGCCGACCAAGAAGAGGAGGAAGAGAGCAGGGTGATGTGGGGGATGGCTCAGGAGATCAGCCAGCGATGACGAAGGGAGCAAGGCCCAGCCGATGAGCAACGCAATTCCCCCTACTTCGAGAAAGCTGGCCATGCGGCTGGCTGCTCGGGTGCGCAGTCCGCTCAGCGCATAGCTGGTCAGCGCCAGGCTCTCCCAGCCGAGGAGAAAGGTCCCCGCAGTCCCGGCTAAAAGGGTGAGGATTGAGCCAGCCAGGAGCAGCGGGAGGAGGCCCCGTTCGCCGCGCCGTTGGGGCTCTGTGAGGCTATAGAGGTAGATGGGGAACGAGAGGCCGCATAGGCCTAAAAAGAGTCGGCTCAGAGCATCAAGGTAAAGCCCCAACGTCAAAGGGCCCAACGACCACAACGACTCTTCCTGTGGAGGAGCCGAAAGGTGGCCGAGTTCTCCGAGCAGTATAAGGCTTGCCCCAAAGGCCAGAAGGCTGCTGAGGGGTTGTTTGGGTTGCCAGAGGCCTAAGAGCGCGGCGACCAGGAGGAGGCCGAGTGAAGCCAGAGCCAGACTCATCGTCCCTCCTTGAGCTGAAGGAGTCCTTTGAGAAGGGCAAGGGGGCTTGGGGGGGATCCAGGGATCGCTAAGTCGACCGGTAGGTAGGCTCCGACTCCATGAGGAGCGAAGAGACTGCCGGAGATCGCATCGGTGCCGAAAGCGACCACCCAGCGAGGAGCGGGCATCGCCGCATAGGTTTCCAGGAGCGCCTCTCGCAGCTCTTCGAGGACCGGACCGGTAACGAGGAGGACGTCTGCATGGCGCGGCGTGGGGGTGAAAAAGATCCCAAGCCGACCTACATCGTAAGGGGGGCTCTGGAGTTGGATCAGTTCGCTTTCTTCGCCCCCGTCGCTGCCCCCGTCGAAGTGGAGCAGGTGAAGGGAACGGCGAAATGGGGAGGGAAGGGGGCCCTTGGCCTCGATGGGAGGAAAGCCAACCTCCATGCGATAGCCTTCGGGATCGAGTTGAGCGCATAGACCGCAGGCCAGGCAGCGGGAAGCGAGGAGGCTCCCATCTTCTTGTAGGGCCTGGGTGGGGCAAAATGACCGTGCGGGGCTTGGGCCTGAGCGAAGCGCCTGAGGCCAGAGGAGGCCGAGTTCTTGTGGGGTGGGCGGGGCTTGCGGATAGCGGGTGGTTGCCCGACCATACCTTGTCCATCGAATCCAGCGCAGCACAGAATCCTCCTAGCGGTCCCAGGATGACTGAAGGGCATGGAAGCTGACCTGGGTGATGAGATAGTCCATTTGGCTAGGTGCGAGAGTGAGGGTGGAAGCAAAGGCGGGCCAGAGGAGAGCTGAGGCGGGGCGTAGCGACCAGCGAAGCTGTCCATGTTGGGCCTGGACGAAGGCTAAGGTCTCTCCCCGCGGCCCCTCAGCAAAGCCAAAGCCATGGCCGTGCGCTGGTCGGGGAGGGGGAGGATTGAGCGTCGGTCCTAGCTGGTCATCGAGCTCCTCTAGACCACGGCGAACGAGCTCGAAGCTCACCATCAGCTCCTCGATTCGGATCTGGGCACGGGCAAGTGCATCTCCTGCCTCGCGCCAAGGAACTCCTAGTCCAAGCTGAGGATAAAGGCCGTATCCAGGCTGGAGGCGGATGTCCTGGCTGAGGCCGGAGGCCCGGGCGGTAGGACCGACCACCCCGAAGGCCTGGGCTGCTCTGCGCTCGAGGACTCCAGTGCCTTCCAAGCGATCGATGAAGAGCTCATCATTCAAAAGATCCTCAGCTAATTCCTTGGATCGGTGGGCCAGGGTCTCGAACCTTTTGAGCCACTCCGCTTGAGGAGGAGCGAGGTCTTGGCTTAACCCCCCAACTGCGAGCCAGCCTCGCAAGAAGCGCGAGCCGGTGAGGAGAAAGTTAAGCCTTTGAGCCTCCTCCTTGAGTGTGAATCCGCGAGCAGCAGCCATGCGAAGAGTGGTGCTTTGGGCTTGCTGAGCGAGAAAGTCCAGATGGTTGTAGATGCGCTCTAGCTCGGCGAGAATCAGGCGGCCTATCTGCGCGCGGGGAGGCACTTCAAGCCCGAGCAAATCCTCTGCTGCCTGCACAATAGCGAGCGTGTCGGCGATCGAGCTCATCGCTGCTAAGCGCTCAGCGACTCGAGGCAACTCCAGCCAGGATGCTTGGGCGAGGCGATGCTCGACCTTACGGCGTTTACGGAAAGGGTGCAGCTCGAGTCTGAGGATGAGCTCTCCTCCACTGATCAGCCGGTGCTCGATTGCCTCGGCAACGGTCTCTCGGACGGGCCCATAGGGAATCGTGAAGGCCGCCGGAGAGCGCTCCAAGCTAGGAGGAGGGGCGAGAGGTGTTTGAAAAGGTACCTTGAAGAGCTCCTCAGCTTCCCATTCTGGCCACCACAGGCCTGGCCACAGAGCGCCGAGTCGGGGCAGAGGAGGCCTGAGGCTTAGGGGACGGTATTCCTCTCCTTCCCAAAGGATATAGAGACTCTCCTGAGGATCAGGGACCAGCTGGGCGACGCGGATCTGAGCCCGGAGGAGGCGCTCGTGAAGGGATTCAGTGAGCATGAAGACCTCGGAGCAGGAGCTGCAAGGGTAAGGGGGTCATCAGCGAGAGCCATACGAGGAGCCCGAGGCCCAGGACCAGGGGAACCAAGCTTGTCCAGGGGGCCTCGTGTTCGCGCGGCGGAGGGCTGCTCTTAGGAAAGAGGAGCTGACTCCAGCGGCCGATAAAGAGAAGAAAGACGATCAGCAGGAGCAGAGCGAGTAGGGCTCCCAACCAGGGGCTTTGGTAGAAGGCGCGTTGGAGGATGCCAAACTCGCTGGGGAAAAGGTTGAGCGGCGGGGCTCCTGTAATGGCCCACCCGCCGAGGAGGAGGCTAATGCCGGTAATAGGCATGCGGAAGAGCACCCCGGAAGCCTCGCTCAGGGTCTCTCCGAGGCGATGCACAAGATTGCCGGCGGCCAAGAAGAGGCTGGACTTGACCACCGTATGGTTGATCATCTGCAGAAAAGCCAGATAAGGCGCCGAAAGGCCTAGGGCCAGCGTGATGAGCCCCATGTGTTCGATGCTGGAGTAGGCCAGCAGCCTCTTGGTCTTGCGCTGGACGCCAAGACTTAGGGCGGCTACTGCAAGGCTAAGGAGTCCGAACAGGAGCAGGGTCTGGTCAGGCCAGTGGGCTCCTAGGCTTGCCCGGGCAATTTGCCAGAAACGCACCAAGCCGAGGAGCGCGGTGTTGAGGAGTGCCCCTGAAAGCATCGCGCTGATTGGCGAGGGAGCCACGCTGTGAGCGTCAGGAAGCCAGGTGTGCATGGGAACCAAGCCCACTTTGGTGCCGTAACCCAAGGTAGCCAGAAAGAAGGCCAGGAGCACCCAAGGTCGGTGGAGCGAGGCGGCGTTTCGGAGCAGGAGAGGCCAGCTCAGGTGGCCTCTGGCAGCGTAGAGGAAGAGGGTAGCCAAGAAGGCTAGCGAGACCCCCACGCTGACCACGACGACGTACTTCCATGCTCCTTCGAGGGCTTCCGGAGACTCCTCGAAGGCGACCAGAAGCGCTGAGCTCAAGGTAGTGAGCTCGATGAGCCCCCAGTACAGGGCGAGGTTGGCCAGGAGGGGAGTAGCGAGCATCGAGAGGCCGAAGAAGCCCCAGAGGATCCAATAACGCCGCGCAATTTGGGGGGGAGCGTTGAGCTCGTCGAGGTATGCCTTCCCCTGCCAAGCGGATTGGAAGATCAGAAAGGCGACGCTGAGGAGGACCAGAGCTCCGAAGCCGTCCAAGTACAGCGCACCGCCTGCTAGGGTCAGGGGTCCTTGCAGGGTAAGGCGGGCGAGGTCCAGGCTAAGAGCAAGCACACCTGATCCAAAGATGAGTGCACTCGGGAAGAGGCTGGCAGAGGGAAGCCACAAGGCGGCTGGGAGGTAGAGCAGGGGAAGCAGCAGAAGGCCGATCATCCGCGAAGCTCCCGAAGATGGTGAGTTAGAAGATTTTGAAGCCGTTCGGCGAGAACCTGGATTAAGAGGCGAAGGACAACGCTCAGGACGAGAAGATCGAGAAGCACCACGCCCTCGAAGAGAAAAGGAAATGTCGGGGCGATGGCGAGGGCGAGGAGAAAGATCCCATTTTCGATCGTGAAGATGCCCAAGGCTTGAGGAAAGGCCTCGGGGCGGCTAGAGGTGAGGAAAAAGCCCAGCAGAACGAGGCCAAAGCCGGCCGATCCGGTGATCTGGGTGGCGGGGTTGGGCCCGAGGAGCTGGAAGCTAAGGTAGACTGCGATCATGAGCAGCGCGGCTCCTAAGACGATGGAGCTCGGAATGCTGAGCCAAAGTTGCTCGCGTCGGGAGGGAAGAGCCTGAGCGGCTTGCCTGAGGAGGTGAGGGATCCAAAGTCCCCGAACTCCCACAGTGAGGAGGGCAATCAGGTAAAGGCTGGGTTCATGGAGCATCGCAGCCAGTAGGCCGGCAAAGAGAGCCAAAGCCCAGGACTGCACCTGATAAGCCAGGAGCTGACTCAGAAAGAAGCGAGTCCCCAGAAGCCAAAAAGTGCTCAGTAGGAAGCAGGCAGCTGCACATTCGCTGATCAAGATCACCGGAGACCTCCGAGCTGGGCAGCGGCGATGGTTACGATGGCAAGGAGCAAGGCAAGGGAGAAATACTCAGGGTATCGGTAGTAGCGCAGCCGAGCCAGGCTGACCTCGATCAGGGCGATGAGGCCGCCAAGAGCGAGGGTCTTAGCCAGCAGACTGCTCAACGCCTCGAGGAACCCCAACAAGCTGAATTGGTTGGCCATGCCCCATGGGGCGACAAAGACGTTGAGCAAGATCACCATGAGGAGGAACTGCTTGGCCATCCCGCTCCATCTGAGGAGGAGGGCATCTCGTCCTGTGTATTCGAGAACCCTAGCCTCCTCGATCATGCTCACTTCTGCTCCACCGCTATGGTTTTCGATGGGGAGTCGACCGGTATCGACTAGAAAGATTAAGAAGAAGGCGACCACGGCGAGCAGATGGGCTGGGTCGAGGTAGCTGATCCAGCTCTGCCGATATGCTGCGCCGGCCACGTAGGGATAGGTGGCGTGGGCAAAAAGGGCCACCGCGATCAGGACGAGGATCAAAGCGGGCTCTACGAGCACGTTGAGAAAGCCGCTGCGCCAGGCGCCGATTCCTCCATAACTGTTACCTGTCTCCAGACCTGCCAAAGTGATGACGGTACTGGATAGCGCAAACAGCATCCCTCCCGCGACCATATCTCCCATCCACCCCAGCGGCAGAGGGAAGGTCGTCAAGATGGGAATGAGGGTTGCGATCGCGATCATCGTCGCCAGACTGAGAGGTGGCGCGAGCTGGTAGAAGATTCCTGCCGAGCCGGGAAGAAGGAGCTCTTTGTGGCCAAGCTTGTAGAGATCGTAGTAGGGTTGGAACGGAGAGACCCCCTGACGCCCCTCCAGGCGGGCGACCAACCAGGCGATCCACCCCTCGAGGAGTGGGGCGTAGAGAAGCATTGAGAGGATTTGAAGACCTTGCCAGAACAATGCATCCATGCATCCTCCTTGGAGGGGAGGAGCAATTAAAAAAGCTCCTACCCCATGGGGTAGGAGCCATCGGCCTTATCAGGCGGTTATGGCGGACTCCATCGCCTTAAGAGAGGAGTTTAACCTGGCCCTGGTCCGTCGTCAAGCCCTAAGACCCAAAGCGGTCTCCAAGAGTTCGCGGACCCGCTCAGGTTGAGCTCTTCCTTGGCTGAGTCGCATGACCTGGCCAAGAAGGGCGTTGAGGGCTTGATGCTTGCCCCCTCGAATCTGCTCGACGATCGAAGGGTTATTTTGAAGGACCTCGGCGACGAGAGCGCGAAGAGCTTCAGGGTCAACTACAGTGCTGAGCCCTCGGGTACGGACCAGCTCCTTGGGGCTTGCTCCTCCCATCACCTCAGGGAGCAGCTCTTTGGCCACCCGACTGGTGATCTCGCCTCGTTCCTGAAGGCCGGCGAGCTCTGCGAGGTGGTGGGGAAGCAGGCGGCTTTCTTTAAGGGAAAGCTCTCGCTGATTGAGATAGCCCAAGACATCGCTACCCAGCCAGTTGGCTACGGCTTGCGGGCTTGCCTCTTGGGCATTGAGAGCCTCATCAAAGAATCGGGCTAACTCGAAATGGTACGCGATGAGCTCCGCGTCGTAAGGGCGCACTCCGAGCGCTTGATAGCGAGCGGCTCGCTCTGCGGGTAGCTCAGGTAGGGCAGCTCGAATTTCCTGGATCCAATCAGCCCCAAGGACCACCGGAGGGAGATCGGGCTCTGGAAAATAACGATAATCGGCTTCTTCCTCCTTGAGCCGCATGGGGTAGGTCTTTCCCGAACCCTCGTCGAACCCTAAGGTTGCTTGCTCGATCTTGCGTCCCTGGCGCAATAACTCGGTTTGCCTCCGGATCTCGTACTCTAAAGCCCGCTGGACGCTGCGAAACGAGTTGAGGTTCTTGATCTCCACCTTCGTGCCCAGAGGCTCTCCAGGTCGATGGAGTGAGACGTTGACATCAGCCCGGAGCTTACCTTCTTCAGGGCTGGCTTCGCTGATCTCCAAGCTTTGAGCGATCGCTTGGATGTGCTGAAGAAACAGGCGAGCTTGCTCGGGGCTCGTGAGGTCAGGCTCGGTGACAAGCTCGATGAGCGGGACCCCGGCTCGGTTGAGATCGATGAGAGCGTAGGGGGATCCCGGTGGATGGATGCTCTTCCCGGCATCTTCCTCTAGGTGGAGCCTCCGGATGCGCACCCGACCCCCCACGTCAAGAGATCCCCCGCGTCCGAGTGGAAGCTGATACTGGGAGATCTGATAGTTTTTGGGCATATCGGGGTAAAAATAATTCTTCCGGTCGAAGCGAAGCTCGTGGGCGACCTCGCAGTGGAGCGCCAAGGCGAGGCGGATGGCGAATTCTACAGCTTGGCGGTTGGGGACCGGAAGAGAACCGGGCAATCCAAGGCAAACTGGGCAGATATGGCGGTTAGGTTCTGCGCCAAACGTGTCAGCCTGGCAGCCGCAGAACATCTTGGTTCGCGTGTTGAGCTGCAGGTGGATTTCCAGGCCGATCGTCGCTTCCCACATAGGTTGAAGGGCCGGGTTTCGCCCGGCCCAGCCGTTCAGCGGAGTTCGACCTTAGCTCCGGCGTCCTCGAGCTGCTTCTTGATCTTCTCGGCCTCTTCCTTGGAAATACCTGCCTTGATCACCCCACCCTGCTCGGTCAGATCCTTGGCCTCTTTAAGGCCGAGTCCGGTAATGGCCCGTACCTCCTTGATCACGTTGAGCTTGTTAGCCCCTGCCTCCTTAAGAACGACATCAAACTCGGTCTTCTCCTCTACAGCGGGAGCGGCAGCGGTAGGAGCTGCGGCGGCAACGGCCACGGGAGCCGCGGCAGTGACCCCCCAAGCTTCTTTGAGTTCGTCGATGAGAGCCTTGAGTTCAAGTACGGTGGCGTTTGACAGTTGTTCCTTGATCGCAGCGATATCCAAAGGCATAGCTTCCTCCCTAGTTCGTGGATTGTTGCCCCACGTAGGCATCGAGAATTCCTACCAGCTCCTGGCTCACCCCACTGAGCACCTGAAGCAGCTGGCTCAAAGGGGCCTCTAGGACGCCAACCAACTCGGCCCTGAGCTCATCCCGGCTGGGAAGCTCGGCCAACGTTTCGGCTTCCCGGAGGCTGAGCAGCTTACGAGAAAGCACTCCCCCCTTGAGGCGAGGAATCCCCTTCTCGTTGCCCCGAGCAAATTCCTTGAGGGCCTTGGCGGTCACTGAGGGATCAGCACCGAAGACAAGGGCTGAGGGACCCTTAAGTTCGGGTTGAGGGATGTTGAGATCCTGAAGCGCTCGCTCGATAAGCGTATTCTTGGCTACAACGAACCGGGCGCCGCGCTCTTTTAAAAGCTGACGTAGGGTCCCTTCGGCCTTCGCATCGAGCCCCTGGTAGTCCACTAAAAGGAAGGTGTCGACCCCTTCAAGCGAAGACTCTAGAGTTTCAAGCAACCGACGGTTTCGTTCGCTGGGCACAGGTCTCCTTAGACAACAACAAGAGAACCCCGGCCAGGGTACCGGGTCTGCTGAGTTATCGAGCCGCTTTCCCTGCAAAGCGCCTCGGCGAGATGTTTAAAGCCCATAGGCTCCTCGCGGTCTCCGGCGTGGATGCCGAGCATCCTAGCGGGGTGCAGCAACCCCTTGGGCTAGCTTAGCATATCCCCGCTCGTTTTCAAGAACTCCTGTACTGACTTCCCCCCTTGCACTCGAACATAGTGCGGGCATGGGCTGAACTCGGATCAACGCAGGCGAGACTTTGAGGAAAAGAGGGGAACCCCTCCAGCAAGAAGGAGGTTCCCCAGCTGATCGCTTGGCAAACAGGGAAGAGGCCTCTTGCGCCTGCGGGGCAAGGTGCGTTGGGCCTTCGAGCTGCTGGTGCGGGTTGAAGGTGTGAGGAACGAAAACCCCACCTGGGGGGCGCTGACCCACTCAGTGTGCGGAAGGCGGGCTCTACACGCCGAGCGCGCGGTGGGCCGCATGGGCGCATCGAGCGGGTGGCCAGCTTTCTGGCCCGGGCGAGGAGGGGGCAATCCACATGGGGGGCGCACAGACCCTACGCCCAGCGGAAACCTCAGGACGATGAGGTCCCATCCGGGGAAGCGAGTTTATGTGGTGGTTGAGGAGGCCCGCCAACACTAGATTGGTGCCTCGGAGAAGCTCAATGGTCGCGTGGAGCGAACGCAACGGACCTCGGCCGAAGATCCCACATGGCCTTTGAAGTTCTCGGCTCCAATGCAAGAGGAGTCGGCCCCCCAGTCTTAGAGGCTGTCGTAAAAGTTTTCCATGGGCGGCTATGCGGTCCTGGCCAGCCGCTTCACCAACAAGCGTAGCATGCCCAAGTACACCCAAGCTTCGCTTA
>Ga0209120_1000076_pt1 | contig 37221 bp, 31 predicted proteins | sample JossMetagenome_FD_184730 | JGI IMG/M metagenome (GOLD analysis project Ga0209120, IMG submission 184730) | Hot spring microbial communities from Joseph's Coat, Yellowstone National Park, USA - JC2_E (SPAdes) (version 3) | ecosystem: Environmental > Aquatic > Thermal springs > Hot (42-90C) >... | reverse complement strand
AGCCGGCCGATGGTTTCCAGACGGCCTGGGAATCCCTCCGTCCTACTTCTTCGGATGCCAAACACCTTGCCGTTAGCCCTAAAAGCTCTTCCTTTAGCCCGGACTCCTCCCAAATGAGCTTGAGCAAGAGCTTCCAGGATCGCTAGGGCAAGCTCTTGGAGCGGCACAGCCGGAAACGCCGTTGCAGGCGCTCCTTACGGGCTTTATCGGGCGGCCTCCTGCGGCTCATAACTTTGGGTATCTTTTTTAAAATTTCCGCAGGACGGAGCGATAGCCCCGCTTGAAAAACGTACGAAAATCGTACGAAAAAGGATGGGAGCTTCTTCCTTCCAGATAGAGAAGTACGCCTTCCTAAGCGCGGGTCGGCAGTTCGAATCTGCCCGAGACCGCCGGTTTTTCCCCTCCTTCTTTCCCTTCCTATTGATCAACGAGCACACACGTTTTCTTCTATAGCTTTGGTCTACCTTTCAACAAATTTGCGCGGGAGTCCCCGTCTTTCAAGGCGGGGAGAGATAGCGCCACCGCGCAGCGGCGATGCTTTACAAGTGAAACATAATAATCGTGAACATGAATGAATTGCCAGCCACTAAATCGCTGAGGTGCAAATTGAAGCTCCTGCTCACTAAAGAGCAGGAGGAAGTGGTTCGGTATCGCTTTTGTGGGCGGGAAGATATCGCAGCTATAAGGGTATCGACAAGGCCGTCGAAAAGGCTTTGGACCGGAACCCGCAGGCCTCTATCACCACGGTCAAGGGTGTGGACATGAACCGCTGGAACATCGCGGTGGAATCCAATACCCAAGGCAAATGTCGTTTTTATCCTAGTGGACACCGAAGGCACCTGGCCAAGCGCATGCCGCCAGTAAACGAAGTGCGCTGCAAGCGAAGGGCATTCGCGGAGTCACACGCGATGGTAGTCATGGAGTGGCTAAAGGCTATCTGTCATCGAACCGAGTGCAGCACTCGGAGAAGGTTTACGTCAAACGCTGCAAGGTCAACCGCAAGGGGAGCACCCGGTTTGCGGGCATGTTGGGCGGGAGAATCGGCCCAATAAGGGACTGCTGTTTGTATGCGCCCATTGTGGGTATACGCTCCAGGCCGATTTAGTGGCTGCCAGGAACATCAGCATGCGAACGCTTTTCATCTGGCAAGACTGGATGAGGACGGGGCAATTGTCAACCGCCCCTGAAGCATCGGGCGATGAAGCCAAAGCCGCGCGTCTTTCTAGATACGCGCAAGCCAAAGGTGGAGCCTGGATGCAAGCTCCGTTCTTTAGGACGGAGTAGTTGACCTATTTGATATGCCTTTTTTTATGCCCAAAGGAGGTTGCATTGAGTGGTTAAAAAAAGAGGAGAAAATTGAAAACTTTAATGGCTCATTGAGCATAAATCACAGATATTTTTGTCCGTAACGGAGAGGGCTGCAATTTATAAATTAAAAACCCTTTTCTTTGGATTGGGAAAAACTACTATTATAACCTTCCTATTAGGCAAAATACCAATAAAAACTTATTGGCTTAGATAACTTTTCGTCCCTTAGATCGATATCCACCTTCTTTTGATTCACCCCAAACATAGGATAGGAGAAAAATCTATAATTTTGGGATAAAATGCCTTAACTACTAGAAAGTGCACTATTTTTATAAAAACTTAGGGACAAATAAGAAAAAAAAATCCGCTAAATTTTTGCTAACATTTCCGAAATAGAACAAAATTGAAACATAATAATTTTTTATAAAACTATGAAATTTCCTGTTTTTATTTTTGTATTTATTCTTCTTTTTGTCATTGTCTGGGGGTTTGCTTTTTATTATATCTCCACAAGATTTTGAATCCTTTTATCAACAGATCAATTAACATCTCAGGACTGAAGTCTAAGCTTGCTTGGGTCTTTTATATAAGGCATAACGCTATTTTTTTTTCTTCTTGTTGGAGGAATCTAAAAGAATCAAAAACTGCTTAATATCCCTCTTTTGTGCTATTTTTTAGTTGTGATCATTGCAAATGCTTCTTATGAAGAGCCATCTGTCATAAGCAAGGAAAGAGGTTGGTTTATATTCATCGATCTCGATGCATTCTATGCTTCCGTGGAAATACTTCAGCATCCTGAATTAAAGGGAACTCCAATGGTAGTATGTATGGGAAGCCTACAAGGCAGAGGAGTAGTATCTACCGCCTCTTACGAGGCAAGAAAGTATGGGGTGCACAGCGGGATGCCACTGCGAAGAGCTATTTCCCTTTGCCCTGGCCTTATCCTTGTGCCCGCACATCATGCTCTTTACGAGGAATATTCGGCAAGAGTTTATGCTCTTTTAAAAACCTTTTCAGAGCGAATCCAAAAAGTATCAATTGACGAGGCTTGCTTGGAGTTGGACCCACATAGCGAACCTGAAAAGATGGCATTGGCAATTCAAAGCGCTATTAAAGAAAAACTTGGTCTACCCAGCACCATTGGAGTAGCCTCCAATAAACTTGTGGCAAAGATCGCTTGTGACCTTGCAAAACCCAACGGGGTCAAGGTCGTCCCCAAGGGCACTGAAAAAACTTTTTTAGCACCCCTACCTGTAGAAAAAATTCCAGAAGTCGGTCCTGCAACTGTTAAAAAATTGCATACCATGGGGGTAATCACTATTGATGATCTAGCAAAGATACCAGAAGAACAATTAATAGAAAGGTTCGGGAAACGAGGCCGATATTTTCACCTGGCCTCTTTGGGCATAGATCTTAGTCCTTTAGAGCTAGAAAGCAGACCTCGGTCTATGAGTCGGGAAGTAACCTTCAATAAGGATACTAAAAATCTGGAGCTGCTTAGAAAAGAGCTTTACAGCATGAGTCAAAAACTGGCCGAAGATCTCAAAATACAAGGACTTGTCGCAAAAACAGTCTTTATTAAGTTAAGATACTCTGATTTTTCTACCCTTTTACGCCAGCTCACTTTGACATCCCCAACACATAATCCCCTCGAGATCGCTTCCTGTGGGATTTTACTGCTAAAGGCAAACTTACAAAAGAATCGAGCCGTTAGGCTAATTGGTCTTGGAGTGCGTAATCTTATTGCAAGAAATAAAACTAAGAAAGAGGAGAAAGAAGAGAAAAATTAGAAAAAAGCTTCTTCTCTATTATATGCTTTACTTATAAGCTTTTATAAGATATTATAATAGAAAACCCTAAGAAAGGGTTAAAACTTCGAGAATACAAATGAAACATTTAAAGACAGTCTTTATCCTAACATTAAGCCTTTTCTTTGGCATACCGATTATTAGTGGGAAAGCACAAAGTACTCAACCAGCCACACAAACCCAGAACAACCCACAGGGAATTACAAAGAAAGACAAAAACACCAGCCAAAATCAATCTAAGGAAGGAAAAACACATCATCACAAAGCCACAACAGGAAAGAAAACGAAGAAAAAAATAAAGAAAGATACAAAAAAATTTGGCCATGATGTGGAAAAGTCATTCAAAGATGTAGGGGGAGAAATGGAAAAAGGCTTTACTGGGAAAAGAACCATCAAATAGATTGTGTGTTTTTAACGATTGACCTTTAGAAAGAAAAGAAAAATTATATTGCTCTTTTTCTTTTCTTTCTATGAGGTCGATGTTTTATAAAGTCCTTTTTCTATTTTGTCTTTTTAATTGTGTTTCTCTTTCTGTATTTGGAGAAAAAACAGAAGGCAATTTTTTCCCTTATGGAGTTGCCAGTGGGGATCCCACCACAAACTCCGTTATCCTTTGGAGCCGGATTGAAAGTTCGATGCCTGCAATTAATGTTCAATATGAAGTCGCACTGGATCCGGAATTTAAAAAACCTGTAGCCAGTGGCATTGTTTCAACCTCTCCTGAAATCGATTATACCTTAAAAAAAGAGGTGGAAGGCCTCCAACCTGCAAAGATCTATTATTACCGTTGGTCTTGGAATGGGCATTTTAGTCCGATAGGACGAACAAAAACATTGCCGCTAAAAGCTGAAAAGATTCGAATAGCTATAGCCAGCTGTCAGCATTACGGAGCGGGATTTTATACAGCCTATAAGTACATGCTACAAGACAACCCTGATTTTATTATTCATCTTGGTGATTGGATCTATGAATTTCCGGTGTATGGAACAGTTTGCGCTAGGCCAGATCCAGTAGGCATAGCTGGTGATCTTGCCACCTACCGAGCAAAACACAGGCTTTATCGAACTGATCCTGATCTTCAGGAAGCCTTAAGAAATTTTCCTCTATTTGCCATATGGGACGACCATGAGGTGCAAAATGATTATGCTGGAAGAGCTCTTTCATTCTATAACCCCGATCGAATGAAAGCAGCTTATCAAGCTTTTTTTGAATATTTGCCTATTCGACAACAAAAAGAATGGAAACTTTACCGGTCTTTTAAAATCGGGAATCTTCTCGAGTGTTTTCTTACAGATGGCAGACAATATCGAGAAGAAGATATTTGGCATCCTGCCGTCCATGCCCCAGTTGAAGCGATGATGCAGGCATCGGCACCTGGAAGATCGATGCTTGGATCCGAACAAAGAAATTGGCTCATTGACTCTTTGAAATCAAGCCATGCCCAATGGAAATTTATTGCCAGTGGGGATATGATGATGGATATCAAACTAGAAGGTAAACCCATAAATTTAGATCAATGGGATGGATTCGCATGGGAAAGGAACGAGATTTTAAAGGCAATACGTGACAATCAGATCCGTAATGTTGTTGTATTAAGTGGGGATACTCATGTTTTCTCTTTTGGCAAACTACTACTTGATGGAGAGCAAATAGCTAGCGAAATCGGAACTGCAGGAATATCTTCCCCGGCTGGCAAAATCGAAGGCAAAGAGAAAATTCTCAAAGAGAACCCTCATATTCTTTTTAACGATACAGAGCATCGCGGGTATGTTTTAATAGACATAAGCCCAAGTGGTTGTAGCGGCTATTTTTATGGAATAAGCACTGTACTACATAAAGAGGGTGAAAGAATACTTCTTAAAGAAATCCACATTCCTAGTCATTTTTAAATAATAGATGAATTATTTTTTTGTGTGTGTTGAACATTAAAGACTTGTATAATTTCCATTTGATCGTTCTTTTTTCTAAATCATGAATAAGTATACCGTTGAATTTATAGGAACCTTTTTCTTGTTCGAACTATTGGGTGCACTGTCTTAGTAAGCGATGGAATTCCACCCTTGGCAATCTGTTCGGCTTTAATGGTTATGATATTTCAGGAGGCCATATTTCTGGAGGCCATTTCAATCCAGCAGTAACTCTTGGCGTATGGTTACGCGTCCGATGCCATTCAACAATTTTGCGCGGGAGTCCCCGCCTTTCAAGGCGGCAGAGGGATAGCGCAGCCTCGCAGCGGCGATGCTTTACAACTGAAACATAAATTTCTGTAATCGTGAACCTGAATGAATTGCCAGCCACCCAATCGCTGAGGTGCAAACTGAAGCTCCTGCTCACTAAAGAGCAGGAGGAGGCGGTGCGGCGTACGGCGTTGGCTTACCGTAATGCCCTGAATCACGCATCCATTGTCGCTTTTGTGGGCGAAAAGATATCGCAAGACATGAAACTGCAAAGGCTGGTGTCCAAGGATTTGCGCGAGAGGTTCGGGCTGCCAGCTCAAATGGCATGCAACGTGCCCAGACAAGTGGCTGCGGTTAACAAAACCCTCTGGGAACGCGCCAAAGCGGGCGCGACCCATAAAGCGAAAGGCTGGACCAGCCCGGCGCTATAATGTTCTTGACAAGGCACCCAGATTCACTGCCATGACCATGACTTTGAACCATCGCCAGGGACTGGTCCTTGGGCAAGGAACAAACGGTCAGCATGGGGACTTTGGGCGGAGGCATCCGGTGCCGATACGAAGGATGGGACCGGCATCTGGAGTGGATCGCTCGGCCCACTGAAGGCTATCCGTCATCGAACCGAGCGCAGACAGTCGGAGAAGGTTTCCGTCAAACGCCGCAAGGGGAGCACTTGGGATTTTTCGGAGCTGCAAGCCAAGATGGCTTACAAAATCCGACTGCCGGGCGGGGTGCCGGTTTGGATGGATGCGGATTCCTCCAGCCAGAGACGGGCGGTTTGCGGGCATGTTGGGCTGGAGAATCGGCTCAATAAGGGACTGCTGTTTGTATGCGCCCATTGTGGGTATACGCTCCATGCCGATTTAGTGGCTGCCAGAAACATCAGCATGCGAACGTTTTCATCTAGCAAGACTGGGTGAGGACTGAGCGATTGTCAGCCGCCCCTGAAGCACACCGGGTGATGAAGCCAAAGCCGCGCATCTTTCTAGATACGCGCAAGCTGCGGTGGAGCCTGGATGCAAGCTCCTTCCTTTAGGACGGAGTAGTTGACAAGATGTCCTACCCTATATGTTTTTGCAGATTCTTGGGGCTCTAGCCGCAGCAGAGCTTGTGAGGCTTTTTAGAAAGCCTCCATCAACGCCAATGTCTATCGATTTGCTTCCGGCATTTGCAGCAGAATTTCTTTTTAGTTTTGCCCTAGTATACGTAGTTCTTAATGTTACTACAGCAAAGGGAACGGCAGGAAATTCCTTTTATGGACTTGGCATCGTGACGACCAAATGCGGCCGCCGCAAGCCCCTGGCTTCAGAGAGGGGGATAAGTCGGATTTGGATTTTTCACGTTAGGGGTTGAATTTATGCATTCATCTGTCTTATAACGGCTGAGTGGAGTACTAATCGAACAACAAGGCCCAAAAGAATGTCTGAGAAAAAGCGAGTCTAGGCGCCGTCGTTCGTCTGCGAGCTCTGGCGCAGGAACGTGGTCTTGCCGACCAGCCGCATGCCAAGCACAGTGTGGACCTTGTTCTTGATGATGGAAAGCCGTGCATCCCGTCGAGTCAGGCCTTCTAGCCTAACTGGCTCGAGACCCGCGATGTGCTTTTCTTACAGCACCGCTATGCGAGATAGTTTACTGCATTTATGTCCTTATGATAAGGACATAATACACATATTCTGTCCTTATTGAAAGGAGACCAGCGCCACTGCAACGGCCCAGGCATATATTTTATTTTATACAAATCTATAAAACACTAACACATACCATTCGGAATCCATTATTTATGATTTGTAAATGGGGCATGAAAATGCATACAAACGAAATGCGAAGACACAAGGGAAGAAAAAATAGCGCTAAATATTTGTTTATCAGGTGAATAGACATGTGATCACGCACAACTCATGTTATTTATGTAAAATAGAAGTTTTTCCTATAGGTGAAATAAAAATATTAGATTTTAATGATTAGTCTAACTTTACTTATCTAATGAGGCTACTCATGTCGTAATGGGCAGAGGAGCGAGCGAAAGGCCTCGTCGATGCCGCTGTGCGGTGTGGAGTAAGGAGAATGAGGTGCCGCTTGGGATCCTTGGCGACCTCCTGAAGCAGCGCGTGCCGTTCCTGCTGAGTGCCACCATTCGCCGCAGCGGTACCGCGCACCTCGTCGATGATCATAAGTTACGGACAGAACGGGAAAAACTGGTGCCGGTTACGGTCGGTCTTGACGGAGTCAAGATTTTACTGCCTGCACAGAAAAATGTTCGTAGAGGTTTCGGCCGAGCGGGGTCTGCCGCTCGAGCCGTCCCACTGTCCATGAACGGGTCACCACGGGTTCAAGGTCGAACTTCTCGGCGAGTTTCTCTCATCCGTCTCTGCGGCTAACACGACCCATTGGCAGTTTCGGAAGCGAACGATAGAGCCGGGATTCATATGGCCTTCCTCAAACTGCTTGTGCTTCTCCCCAAGGGAAATAGCTTACTGCCTCTAGAGCAGCTCCCTCCAAAAGCTAAAGGAAACCTAAACTCTTCCCACAAAGCCCTGGCCAATAGTCTTGGCAACCAAATCGCCTCCGATTCCGGCGTAGAGCTCTCCGTCGTCTTGCGAGTCTCTCCAGTTAAAAGACCACAAGCCGGTCCACATGAGGAGTCAAAAGCTCCTTGCGCTAGAAGATTCGCTATCCTTCGGCTCTCTAGAGCTTCACTCGATCGTAGTAGCTCTCCACCAGTCGAACGGACTGGTCACTTTCCCGCTTGAGCCGCCGGATTGGAACGAAACGCAGAAACATAATGAGACATTATCCTACAATGCTGATCTATTTTAGTGTTCCGAATGATTGTGCCAATTTAGTCAATTCAACGAAATGGTTCCGTAATTCCATTGGTTGTAGGCTACCGGCAGTACCGCGAGCAGATGAACTTACCCTCTGCGCTATTAACAGTCGCTCTAATTACAGCTAGGGCAAATTCCAATAGCTAAAAGCCTAAGTTTTTTTTCCTTTTGCAACGTATAGTTGGTTAACAAACCATCTAGAACGAAGTCTTTTTAGACGCGATGCTCTTCCTCTTCAGTGAATCATCAAATCTAAAAAGCTAGTTCTATTGATACTCCTAGTTTAAAGCAATCCAGCTACCGGCTGCAAAGAGAGCAGCCGACCAGAGCAGATCAAAATTAATCCATTTTCTATAAAGTACTTTCAAAAGATCGCTCCTATATACAATGGTGGCAATGACAATCACCGCAAGAAAATAGCCAAGGGTATGCATCGCCGGTGGAATAAAAAGTTGTGCAGTAATACCTGATGGCTGCAGCCAAAAAGCTAAGGAGCGACTGCAGAAAGAGGAACCAACAAGGAGCATCAAACCAGCCCCATGAGCAGAAGCCATCAGGAAAGACCAATAGATCAGATCGGCTACACCAACATTCATCCCAACCCATTTAGGATGCCTTGAACGAATGAGCCAGTAAAATGCAAAACTGAAAAGAGCTATGACGGCCATCCATTTAATCCATTGTAAAGAAACCCATTTTCCCAAAAGCAAGAAGCAGGCAAAATAGGAGCCTACCGACAAAAAATGACCTGTTAATAAGGCTATGGCTGAACGAACGATCCATCGGAAACTATTATGCTGTAGACCAAGAGCAACCGCAAAAAGCCAACCCATTGCTGGATTTAGTCCATGAAAAATACCTATCCCAAGATAGTAGCCGAGGCTTTCAATGCTCATGGAAAACAAAAAGAATCTGTTGAAGAATCCCCTCCTTGCAGTCGCACTTGATGAGGCCTGAATCCAGGGAATTCCACAAAGAAATCCTTTTCTAACTCAAAGCTTTCAGCCTTAATCTTTACTAACCAACCTTCTATTCCAGCTGGATAAAACTGTTCATCCCAAGCCCAGTAAAGAGAATTAGTCAGATAAATTCTTTTGCCATCTCGACTGATTTCTACCATTTGAGGACCACCAAGAAGGGGCTTTTGCGGCATTTTTGGATGCGGTGTTCTACTAACAATCCCTCCAATTTTAATACAACCTTCAAAAACAGGATGAAAGGGATCGCTGACATCGTACTTATGCAGTTCTCCAGTTCCCCAGCAGGAAACATAAAGATATTTATCATCTAAAGATAGATCGATGTCTGTCACCAAAGGAGGTACCATACCAAATGGTTGTAAGAGAGGAGGGAGCGCTTCGGGATTGGCTTTCAAAGCTGGAATTTCAATTACTTTTTGAATCTGCCAATCGTTTTTTTCTTTAAACCATAACCATACTGAAGCGGATAGATCTTTCCTAGAAATTACTACTCCCAAAAATCCATAGAGCCTTCTAGGATCATGTGCAGGCCTTACTTCCAAAGCCATTTGATATTCATTTCCTAGATCCAAAGCTTTTAAATGCTTTCTTTTTCTTAAATCCCAAACATGAAGGCTGTGACCATATTGACCATCCATTAGGAGGCTGCCCACAACCCCATTTTCAATCACTGGTGGAGTGCCCCATTCACTACTCAAAAGAATATCTTGGTTGATATGCCACCAAAAATCATAGGCATAATATTGAGGACCTCTATCTATTTCCCACATCCCTAAAGGCTCAAAAGAAAAATGATCCATAATAAAAATTCCTCCTGGCCCCTCTCCTTCATTGTTGCCTAACGCACTGATGTAAATCCCATCAGGCCCACAATGTACAGTGTGAGGTCGGGAATATCCAGTCCTCTTCATTAATGTTTCTGGCTCTATAATCTTGGAAATCGATGGGAAACATGGATCAGGTTTTGTGTCGATAATATAAATGCGGGAAGATCTTAATCCAGGCACTATAAGATATCTTCTTTCAAGATGCGGATGCGGAGCATTCGGACAAAGTGCGCTGCTACAAGCATTCCAGCCATAATGATGCAGTTCATCCCCGCTATAAGGCATTTCCAACAAGCTAAGGATTTGAGCATAACTTTTAGAATCAGGATCCACATCGATCACAGCCAATACATCTCCTCTCTTTTTATCCGGATGATCGGAAGAGAGGGCTTTAGGATTAAAAGCAACTACATAAGCAAGTTTTTCTGGCGGAGCATTCATTGCCAACCTTGCAGAGGGATAAAATGTAGGGTCTATAGTCCAATTCATAATGTTCCTAATATGAGAAAATATTGGAAAATATATTCCTTAAAAACAAGATTTAAAGAGATATTTTATGGGTGCTCATTGAAATGATGTTTGTAGGGTACACTACAAGGTCAATGATGTAAGAGCTAACCGAATGAATCACTTTGGTTTCTATGCAATAACCAATCTGGTACTAGCTTAAAGCCAAACCAAAATAAGCAATAGCCCTAAACTTCTAACCCTGCCAGCCACGTTGAGTTAGCTTACCTAAAAATGCAACACTGAGTAGGGTGTCCGTGATCGGAAGAAACAACAGGCCATTGAATTGATTTATAATTGCGACTTTCTTAAGAACAAGTGCTAAATATCAGGAACAAATAGAGAAACCAGTTCAGATGAACTTTTGCTAAAAAACTTTTCTTTACTAAGATAAAGATCGAGAATTAGTTTTTTTCTTTCTTTGGAAAAAAGATTATCCAAAGAACTTTCTATCTTCTGCAACAATACCTTTTGAAATTCACTTCTTCTTTTAGGATGTCCAAGGGGATAGAGAATCTCTTTTTTTATCGTTGCAGTGCCATCTTCAAAAAACACTTGTATTGCATTAGGAACAGCCATCTTTTCAGGATCATAATACTCGGAGGTATAGGCCTTATCCTCAATAGTTACCATCCTTTTTCTTAGCGCATCAATCCGGGGATCTCTTGCTACCTCATCTTCGTATAGATCTTGAGTCACCCTACCGTATAACAGAGCTATAGCTACAATGTACTCCAAACAGTGATCACGATCTGCTGGATTATGAAGAGGACCCTGCTTATGAATAATTCTGATCGCCGGCAGCTGTGTATGAATCTCAATTCGACGTATTTTTTCAAGTTTAGGAAGAACTTCTTCTCTAAGTTCCAAAGCTGCTTCTATTGCACTCTGGGAATGATATTCCGCTGGAAAAGGTTTGAAAAGAACATTTTCCATGACAAACTGCGATAGCGATCTCTCCATCACAATTGGTGCTCCTCTTAGGAGAGCATCTGAAAATCCCCATTGAGGAAGAGACAGCACATTGGGATAACCCATTTCCCCTTTGATTGCCATAAACGCTAACCATACCGCTCTTCGGACAGCATCTGCTGCCGCCCAAGACTTTCTCCATCCTGTAGCCGGTGCATGTCGATAAATTCTTAAGGGAGCTCCATCCACAAAACTGTTGCTTAAGGCACTCATTACTTCTCTTTCTCCTCCCCCAAGGATGGATGTTACGATGGCTGCCGAAGCCACACGAACAAAGGCAACATGGTCTAAGCCAAAACGATTCAAAGAGTTTTTTAAGGAAAGGATCCCTTGGATTTCGTGAGCTTTTATCATCCATTCCAGAATTTTCAACCCACTTATCTTTTCCCCTTTAATCCTCTCCATGTACTGTGTGCATGCTAAAATCCCACCCAAATTATCAGAAGGATGCCCCCATTCTTGAGCCAACCAAGCATCATTGTAATCAAGCCAACGGACAGCGCAGCTTATAGCATAGGAAGCATTGAGGGGATCAGCCTTAAGCAAAGTCCCTGGTATGACACAGGTTCCAGGGGAATCAAAAAGTGGGGTCATTCTCCGGCGACATTCTTCAGATTTAACCCCGTGGAACAAGCAAGCTAGAGCATCCCAAAAACAAAGATAGGCATTTTCAATAGCACTAACACTAAAATCCTTGCTATGAAGTGCATAGCTACAAATTTCTTCCAATACCTGATCACCTTCAATGTTCATCAGGATGCATCCTTTCTTTTGTATTGCTTCTCTTTCCTAGTTACACCCATTCTAAACCAATCTCAAGAGAAAGCCTTTTCAATACTTTCCCTTAGTTGTAAAATATTTTCTTTGACATTTCCTTTAAAAACAGCGGAACCAGCAACCAATACATTAGCTCCAGCTCTTACAATTTCAGTAGCATTGGCAGGTTTAACCCCTCCATCAATTTCAAGCCAGGCTTTAGATTTATTCGCATCAAGCATCTGCCTGAGTCGTTCCACTTTCCTTGTACTAGTTGGAATATACTCCTGTCCACCAAATCCAGGATTTACCGACATAATTAGAATCAAATCAGCATAGCAAATAATTTCTTCAAGGCTCACCAATGGAGTTGCTGGATTCAATGTTACTCCTGCCCCAACTCCTAAGTCATGGATCAACTGAACTGTCCGATTCAAATGAGGGCAAGTTTCTACATGAACAGTTATAATGTCAGCACCCGCCTTGACAAAATCAGGAATATAGCGATCAGGATTTTCAATCATCAAATGCACATCCAACGTTGTTCCTGTCGCTTTTTTTAAATTTCTAAGAGCTTCGACAATCAAAGGACCGATGGTAATGTTTGGAACAAAATGACCATCCATTACATCAATATGAAGCCAATCTGCTCCAGCATCTAGTGCTTCTTTGGCATGAGCTTCTAACCGAGAAAAATCAGCAGACAAAATAGAAGGAGCAATTTTAATATCTTTAGGACTCATTTTCATGCTCTATGATTATCTTGGTTCTATATATGCAATGACAAATAAAAATTTCTTTTTTCTAAAAAGAAAATTACGATGGTTTAGCTCGCAAATACTGAGAGGGCCATGAAACTTTGACTCCCAGGGCATCAGCAGCCTTCAAAACCCAGTAAGGCTCTCTGAGTAGCTCTCTAGCTAAAAAAACGCAATCGGCTTTATTTTCAGAAAGAATACCCTCAGCCTGCCAGGGATCGGTGATCATCCCTACAGCACCCGTCATAATGCCTACTTGCTTACGTATCGATTGAGAGAATGGGACTTGATAGTTAGGACCAATCGGTATAGGGACATTAATAAGCCCACCACTAGAACAATCGATCAAATCAATTCCAATCTCTTTAAGCCGATGACAAAAGGAAATCGATTGCTCAAGATCCCAGCCATCTTTATGCCAATCAGATGCCGAAATGCGGACAAAAACAGGGAGTTCTGGAGGCCACAGGGATCGGACAGCCTTCGCAACAATAAGAGGAAATCTCATCCTGTTTTCTAGACTTCCCCCAAATTCATCCGTCCGCTTATTAGACAGCGGGGAAAGAAATTCATGAAGCAAGTAGCCATGAGCCATATGGATTTCCAACACTTGGAATCCAGCTTTTCTTGCCCGTTGTGTCGCGCGGGCAAAATCCTCTTCTACTCTATGGATATCTTTGTGGGTCATCTCCATGGGTATAGGAGAAAGCGCATCAAAAGGGATGGGACTGGGCGCTATAGGAATCCAGCCGTTTCTTTCAGGAGGAACTGGAGCCCCTCCAAACCATGGCTTATCAGTGGAAGCCTTTCTGCCTGCATGGGCAATCTGTATCCCCGCAACCGCGCCTTGTTTGGAAATAAAATTAACAATTGGAATAAAAGGCTCAATATGCCTATCAGACCAAATACCTGAATCAAAAGGGGTAATTCTTCCTTCTGGACTGACTGCTGTCGCTTCAACCATTACTAAACTGACTCCTCCTACAGCTCTTGAACCTAAATGGACAAGATGCCACTCATTTACAAATCCTTCTTCAGCCGAATACATACACATTGGAGAAAGGAAAATCCTGTTTTTAAAACGGACTGAACGGATACAAAAAGGCTCAAAGAGCTTGCTCATAGTTTCTCTTTGTTCTCAGTTAGTTTGTTTTTAGTTGCTGCCAATCTGCCGAGGCAATTTAAAATCTTTCATTGAAATAATCTGTCTGGCATGAGTTTGTCCAAATATATATTTGAGTCGGTATTCTAGATCGAAAAGAGAGGGCATATATCCAAACAGGCCCTTTTCAGCATTGGCTTGATAGTGGATATCAAGCTTATCGACAACCGCAATAAACCATGCCATGGCCACCGGTTTGGGTAGCCTGCCTTCTACATACAGGACTGAAAAATCATCTTTACTAATCCATATTTTACCTTGAACAGAGTTGATTAGCTTTTCTATCTTAGACTGATAGGGTTGGTTCGGTTTTGGCTCAAAACCGATAATATATGAAGCCAGTCCATGCCATTGGTTCATTCCTTCGTAATGTAATTTAAATCGGGGAACAAGGTTCCGAAGCGAAAGATAATCTGAGACTAAGTTAGCCGTCTGAGCTTTTTGAATGTCTTTGGTGCTCATCTTTCGGAAAGACAAAGTTCCGCTATTTGGGTCAGCTGACAAAAGAAAGCCTTCTCCAGGTTTGACTAGAAATTCAAGACAGTCTGTCTTTACAGGCTTTCCAAAAGGGTCTAATTTTTGAAGTTCAATTTTTTCCTGATATTCCAACCCAAGCATAGCTTTGGTCATCAGCTCGTTTTGAGAGATGGCACGGCTGACGATTTCTTCAAGAGTTATGGAAGATTTATTAGTTTGCTGATCTTTATGTTGGCTATTGGCAAAGGACCATCCATACATCAACAAAAGCAAGATTTCAAAAATAACAACTATCATTTGCTTTTTTTTCATAAGAAAGATATTTTGACGGAATGTCGAACCACATAAAACTTTTTATACCTGGTCCTACTGAAGTATCTAAAAAGACTTTCGAAGCTTTTGCAAGTCCAATGATCGGACACAGAAGCAAGGACTTCCAAGCTCTTTATCGTGAAGTCCAATCTGGGCTTCAGAAACTATTCTATACGCAAAGACCTGTGTTTTTCAGTACAAGTTCCGCTTGGGGGGTCATGGAAGCTGCCATACGAAATCTCGTTCAGAAAAAAGTGCTTTGCTGTATGAATGGAGCTTTCTCTGACAAATGGTTTGATGTAGCAATCCGCTGCGGTAAAGAAGCAGATAAGCTCCAGTATCCATGGGGAAAGCCAATTGATCCTAGTGATTTAAAAAACCGTTTAAATTCGAACGCATATGATGCAGTAACTTTCATTCATAATGAAACTTCCACGGGAATGATGAATCCTCTTTTTGAAGTTGCTGCCGTCATGAAAGAGTTCCCAGAGGTTTCTTTTATCGTAGACTGTGTCTCTTCCTTCAGTGTTCTTAAGATTCCTTTTGATGATCTTGGAATAGATGTCATGTTAACGGGTACTCAAAAAGCTTTGGCTTTGCCTCCCGGCGGAGCTCTTTTTGTCGTATCACAAAAAGCAATGGCTAAAGCTGAAAAAACACCTGCAAGAGGATATTACTTTGATTTCCTTGAGTTTCAAAAGAATCACGAAAATTCCATGACTCCCAGTACCCCTTCCATCAGTCTCTTTTATGCATTGAAAAGTAAAATAGCAGAAATCTTCGAAGAAGGACTTGAAAACAGATATCAAAGGCATCTCACCATGGCTTTGATGACAAGGCAATGGGCCAAGAAAAGGGGCTTTGAGCTTTTCCCACAAATTGGATATGAATCGATTTCTTTGAGTTGTATCAAAAACAATCTAGGGATTGATATTCCTCAATGGATTCAACTTCTTAAAAATCGTTATAGCATGATAATTGATGGAGGCTATGGGAAAATAAAAGGACAGACTTTTCGGATTTCTCATATGGGAGATGAGACCCCTAAAACCATTGGCAATCTCTTGGATAATCTGGATGAGTGCTTACAAGAACTTAAGAAAGCTTGATGGTTTAGCTTACTTTATAAAGTAATGCCTCACAAGCGTCGTGTGTGTGGGTGAGTTGCGCCACAAGGGGGAGGTAGGCTAAATCATTGGGTTTTACAAAGAAGAGATTTTTTTCTCCAACTTAGAGGGGGGTGCGGAGAAACCATGTCGGCCCTCCTCACAGCTAACGCTTCAGCCAGTAGGAATACAGCAAGCAGGAATTTTTCTTTTGAACATTGACTCTTTCCAAAGACAGTTTTTAATCCTATCTTTGAGGAAAGAACTATTGGCATGCGTATTCTTGTCGTCGAAGATGAAGGTAAAATCTGCCGATTCATTGCCAAGGGATTGGAAGCAGAGGGTTTTGTTGTCGATACTTGCAACCGAGGTGAGGAGGCCCTACTTCAATTGCTCACAACCCCTTATGATGCAGCGATCTTAGACATTATGCTTCCAGGACCAGATGGGATCAGTGTCCTTAAGGCTGTTAGGGAAAAAGGGGTTCATCTTCCTATTCTTTTATTGAGTGCAAGAAGCCAAACAAGAGACAAAATAGAAGGGTTGAACAGTGGTGCTGACGACTATCTTCCAAAACCTTTTTCTATGGATGAGCTAGTGGCTCGTTTAAGGGCCTTAATCCGAAGAACGGCAGGTGTCGGTCTCTCTGTTTATAAAGTAGGGAATTTGACGCTGAATTTGGTAACAAGAGAAGTGTTCCGCGGTCAAAAGAAAATCGATTTAACGGCAAAGGAATTTTCCCTTCTTGAGCTACTAATGAGAACACCAGGAAGAGTTTTCACGAGGACTCAAATTTGTGAGCATGTTTGGAATTATCATTTTGATCCTGGAACAAACCTTGTGGATGTCTATATCCAAAAGCTGCGCAAAAAGATTGACGAACTGGAAGAACAAAAATTGATACAAACCGTTCGGGGTGTTGGCTACAAGATAGAAGCCGTCTAGGAAACCCTGCTGTGGCCATTTCTATTGTTGCTATGAAAAACCTTCCTCTAGGCTGGAAGATAGCCCTTTGGAGCGCTTTTTTAGTTGGAGTCTCTCTTCTTTCATCTGGAATTGTCGCTGGCTTGGCCCTCTATAGAGAGTTGATTGAAAGTACAGACAAAGAGTTGAAAACCGATTCGATTGAATTGGTCGGTCTTTTAACCGAAAAGCCTGTCTCCTTCTTTTCTTCTAAAGACTCATTTTCTTTGAATATTAATCCCTTCGAAGAAAGCTCCATTCTCGAACTGTCTTATTCTAATCCAGCATTGATCTACAAATCGCCACTCTTAGCTGGTAAAAACCTCTTTGAAGACCATGCAATCAACAGTTTTTTTTATGCACAACTTGGAGATGGCCTCTATCGCGTATTTTATACTGAAAAGAACGGGTATAAGCTTGCTCTTGGGAAAAAGATGCTTTCGATCTATGAAATCCTCACTGAAGCTTCCTACGCCTATCTACTATCTGCCCCCTTCGCTTTGATCCTTTCCACTTTTGGAGGTTGGTGGATCTCTAGAAAGGCTTTGCTGCCCATCCGTCAAATGACCTCTACCCTTGAACAGATCAGAGCTTCGGCTTTGCATCAAAGACTTTCCATTCCAGCACTAGATCCAGATCTTAAAAGGCTTGTAACGATCCTCAATGAAATGCTTGGAAGATTGGAAGAGGCTTTTCAAAGAGAAATTAGACTGACCGCTGATGCCTCCCACGAATTAAAAACACCCCTAACCATTTTAAAAAACGAGTTGGAATCAGCACTCCAAAGAACTGATATAGATAGTCAAACTGAAAAAACGTTTCTGAACTTATACGAACAGGTCCAGTCTTTAAGCTCTATTACGCAAACACTTCTTTTTTTATCTAATTTGGATAGAGACAGTTCTTTTATAAAACCGACTCGTATCGACATATCCCAAATCCTCAACGAAATTTTAGAAGACACCGCTATTCTTGCTGCCTCCAAAGGGATCACTATTGAAAAGCAACTCCCCCAATCGACTCCCATGATTGCCGACGAAGATCTCATACGCCGACTCTTATGGAATATCTTTGACAATGCTATTCAGTACAATATTTCAGGGGGGTACATAGGCGTGAGCTTGCAACTTAAAGGTACTGACCGATGCCTTCTTCAGATAAGTAACAGTGGGCCTGTAGTGCCCGAAGAAGAAAGAAAAAAAATTTTCGAACGCTTTTACAGAGGGAAGAATGCTACTGAACATGGAATTTCTGGACATGGACTAGGTCTTAATTTGTGTAGGGAAATTGTGCTCGCCCATAAAGGAGAAATTACCTACTTGATTGATGAAAAAGGACACAACCAGTTTTCCCTCCTTCTTCCAACAGGTTGTGGTAATGAATCAGAGAAAAAAAACTAGCTGTTCTTTAGCCGGTTGCTTTGCCTTGGTTGGCCACCATTCGTTCGGCTTTCTTAATCTCTTGAATATCTCCAAGGTAATAGGAAGTAAGTTTTCTGCCTTTCTCATCGAGTTCATAAACCAAAGGAAAACCCGTCGGGATATTCAATCCAACGATCTCTTTGTCACTGATACTCTCGATATGCTTTATTAGGGCACGAATACTATTCCCATGGGCAGCAATCAATACCTTTTTTCCAGAGAGAACTTCGGGAAGAATCTTCTCAGTCCAGTAGGGCACAGTTCTCTCTAAGGTGTCTTTTAGACTTTCAGCTGAGGGAATGCTTTCAGGAGGCAGGGATCTATAGCGAGGATCAAACTTAGGATGTCTTGGATCGTTCGAATCTAATACAGGTGGCCTAATGTCATAGCTTCTGCGCCACAACAGTACTTGCTCTTCCCCATATTTTTTTGCCATTTCAGATTTATTGAGTCCTTGCAAAGCCCCATAATGCCTTTCGTTAAGCCGCCAACTTTTCTCCACAGGAATCCACATCAAGTCCATTTTATCCAGGATGATCCAAAGCGTTCGGATTGCTCGTTTTAAAAGGGACGTATAGGCAATATCAAAGACAAAATTCTCTTCTTTTAGTAACCTAGCGGCGTTTTCTGCTTCTTCTATTCCATGGGCAGATAAATCAATGTCTGTCCAGCCCGTAAACCTATTCTCCCTATTCCATAGACTTTCACCATGACGAAGAAAGACAACTTTCATCATTTATTATGAGTCGAAATTGGCAAAAAAGAAAAATTAATTTTTTTTCATTGAAACAATTATTCTTTCTTTACCTTATCGATCCATGTTTTCTCTAAAGAAGATAGTTAAAAAAGCCGGTTATTTTCCAGAACAGTAGACATGAGCTTTCACATCATAGTCATGAAAATAGGTTATGGCATGCAACTGCTTAGTATCTGGATTTTCTGTTTTATCGCCTTTGATTGCATATATGGAGCAGAGAATAAAGAAAGACTTTTAAAAAAGCTGGTTGAACAAGCCCTTACAGTCGATCCCACAGTCCGTTATTTTTATATGGAAATCGAAGCGGCAAAAGGTCAACAAATTCAGGCTAGACTATTTCCTTTCCCTCAGTTCATCGGGTATATTGGACCATGGAATAGCAGTGGCTCTATTAATGCTCCTTCGGCCTTCATTCCCTATGGCTATCAGTTATACCAACTTTACCAACCCCTTCCATTTCCTGGTAAGCTTAAATCTCATAAAGAAATAGCTCATCTAGACCGGGAAATTGCCGAGCTTGTTTTTTTAAGATACAAATTATTTTTAGCCTTCAAAGTCTATTCCCTTCTTTACAGTATAGGACTTACCAACGAAAATCTTCGAGTCACTGAAGAAATCATTGAAAGGCTATCGGCCTTGATTACCTTTTTGTCACAAAGACCTAAGATTGGTATCCAAGGCCTTATTGAACTAAAAATTCTTCAGGGAAGTTTAATTAGTTTTCTCCAGAGCCAAAGGGATCAGCAACAAAACCTGACCACTCTCAAATCTCAACTCAACGCCCTTTTAAATCAATCTCCTTTAACCCCCTTACCTTCGAACATCCTTCCTGAGAGAACTTTCCCTAAACTAAGTCTGGAATCTCTCCGAGGGTTAGCATTAACTCATAACCCCACAATTCTTATCAATGATCTTTTAATACGCAGGGCTGAAAAAGAGCTCTACTTAGCCAAGCTAAATGCCTATCCAGATTTCACTGCTGGTCCTTTCTGGGAATACAACAAAGGCATTAATACCGATCAGGGAGGTGGGATTACTTTTACTGTAGGAATTCCTTTCAGCGGTTCGAATGTTCCAGGTCAAGCCGGATTTGCATGGACAACGAACAAAGGAAACATTATCAGTGCGCAAGCAAAAGTATCCCAAGCTCATTCCATATACCATGCTACTGTTCAAATGATTGATTCTTTACTTGGCTCCCGATTTGCTGTTTATGAAAAAGCTCAAGAACAACTCCTATCATTGCCTTCGGAAAAAATTTTAGAGAAGCTGAAAGAGGCAGCAGCTATTGCAGAAAGACAGTACCGAGTAGGATCGATTGATATCAACCGGTTTCTAGCAGTCCAAAAACAATACCAAGCGGTTTCTTTATCAATCAGAAATACTGAAATCGATCTGCTCTCATCCTTTTACGAATTAGAGAACATTGCCGGAATAGAACCTAGCCAAACTATATTTTAAAATGAAAACACAGCCCAAAATTAAGCCTTGTTATCCTTTTTTTCTTCTTGAACTCCTGGTCCTTTGTCTCTGTTTTTTTTGTCTTCCTTTTTCTTTGAAAGGCCAATCGGATAAGTTGAACTTTTCTATTACGATTCAAAATCTCATAGAAGAAGCCTACCGGAGGAATCCAGAAATACTCTATTATGAAGCAGGGATCGAAGCGGCTAAAGGTCAATCGATCCAAGCAAAAATTTTACCCTATCCAGAAATTGTTGGCTATGCCGGCCCATGGTTTAGCTCCCCAAGTCAGGGAGAAAAAGCAGGTGGGGCAACGGGTTTTTACCAAGAATACGAAATCGTTCAGCCCTTTTTCTTCCCTGGGAAAATGGACATTCTTAAAGCCATTTCAGACAAAGATGGAGAATTAGCAAGGCTTTGGTTAAATCAATTCAAGTTAAGCTTAAGAGCGCAAGTGGCAAGCCTTGCTTATCAGTTGGCTGTCGCCGATGTGAATGCAAAAGCAACACAAGAAATTGTCAACCAAAGCAAAGAACTAATCGATTTTTTAGCAAAACGCCCAAAAATCGGAATTCAAGGGCTGCTTGATTTGAGGATAATCCAGGGAAGTTTAGTTGATTTTCAGAGAATGTACAGGGAGCAGGAACAACTAAAAAAAACAGTGTTTGCTCAACTCAACGCTATTCTTGGCTATCCTCCAGAGCATCCTCTTCCTCAAAATATTTTACCGCCAGTCCAATGGCCTACTGTTCCTGATCTACAAAAGCTTCTTGATTTGGCAAGCAGACAAAACAATTTCATCAAAATGCGAGTGGTGGAAATCGAACGAGCTGGAAAAGTAATCGATTCGGCAAAGCTGATGAATATGCCAGATTTCGGTCTTGGTCCTTATTTCATTCAGGAAAAAGGGACAAACAACAACATTGGTCCAGGAGTGATTTTTACTAGTGGCGTTCCTCTTTGGAATCAGAACCGTGGAAATATTCTTAGCTCTGAAGCAAGAAAAGAGCAGGCGGTTTCCATGCTCGCTTCAACTTGGAGAATGGTTCAAAGTGCGATCAACTCCAGATTAGAAGTATATAGACAAGCAACCAACTTATTAGCTAAACAGCCACTATCCCTTTTGGAAGAACTTCGTTCGGCCGTCAATCTTGCCGAAAGACAGTATCGGGTTGGAGCCCTGCCTGTTCAAACATTTCTAGAAATGCAAAGACAATATCTCTTCAGTGCGCTTACTTTAAGAACTGCACAGATCGATGCAGCGGTTGCTTTCTATGACCTACAAACCCTTACTGGTGGAGAATGGTCAAAATAACATTAAAATGATAAATGCTACTGACTGCAATGCACTTCTGTTTTTTATTGTGCCCCTTCCTAATAAAGTTTCCAGGCTTTACCTCTTTTTTTATTTTCTTTTTTGTTCTCATAGCTTGGTTGACTTTCTTTTTTTATCCTTCCCTTTATGGAGAAGTTATGAACAATCCTTCTGGAGCTTCTGCGCCGGAGATTGTTTTTGAAGAGTCTCTGCCGCGACTGGACCCCTCCTCTCCGCCGCAATTCATTCCTGGTAAAGGACTTTTCCTTGGTGAAATCACAGAAAAAGAAATGGGGATTCAAAAAGAGGCCGCGGTCGAAAAGGAAATTGCTCCCCTCTACTTTGGAGAAAGTCAAGTTTACAGGGCCTCATGGGAAAAAACTTCCGAGCAGAGTGGTTTGAAAGAAGGTTTTGCCTATTCTACTTCTTTTATTGATGCTAAAGATTCTGAAAAACTTAACGTTGGTCAACGCGTGCTTGTTAAATCCAAACAGGAAAGCTCAGAGGCTAGCTATGAGGGAAAGATTTTTTTTATAGACAAAGAGCTCATTCCAGTCATAGGGAAAGCTGAACTCATTTTACAGATCACTGATCCTAAACAGAGTCTCCAAGCGGGTGATTGGATAAACTTTGAAACTTCCCTGGGGCTGGTTGCAACTTGGGTAACTGTTCCTGAATCGGCAATTTTGTACACCGCCAGTGGCTGCTTCTCCTATCTTTTTTTAGGTCATGGCAGGTATCTACGCAAACCGATTGAAGTCGCCTTTGTCAGTCAAGGAATAGCCGCCATAAAAAAAGGAATCGAAAAAGGACAAGAGGTTGTGACACACGGGGCCAAACAGCTTTGGTTACTCGAACTGTCTCTGTCTCAATCTGGAGGGCCTTCCACCTACTAAAGCAAAGTTATGACAAGAAAGATCATTTTTTTGTCTATCGAAAAGAAAGAAATTGTCCTTGGCTTAGCCATTGTTCTATTCATCGTCGGACTATGGTCTTTTTTCCATCTGCCTATTGATGCTGTTCCAGATCTATCGAATGTTCAAGTTCAAATTAATACCTATGTTCCCGCTTTTGCCCCAGAAGAAGTAGAAAAACTAATCACTTTCCCAATAGAAATCGAAATGGGAGGGATCCCAGGGCTAGAAACGATCCGTTCTCTAAGCAAATTCGGTCTTTCTCAAGTGACATTAATCTTTAGAGACGGGACTGATGTTTATCGCAGTAGGCAACTTGTAGGCGAAAGGCTACTGGTGGCCAGCTCAAAGATTCCACCTAATATTACCCCAACCATGGCACCCATAGCCACAGGACTGGGCGAAATTTTCAATTACATTATCCGCTATAAAGAAGGCGCAGACAAGCCTTCTTCGGAACTGCTTCAATTGATAGAACTACGCCTACTCCAGGAATACACAATTAGACCGATGCTTAGAAGGGTAGCAGGCGTAGCCGATGTAAATACGAGCGGTGGGTATCAAAAGCTGATACTCGTGGAACCTGATCCTAGTCGGCTGACTAATGTGGGGCTGACGATTGGTGAATTTGGGCATATTGTTGGCCAAAATACGGAGATTGCCGGTGGAGGAGTCATCAATAAAGCGGGCGAACAGCTTACAGTAAGATCTTTGGGCAGGGTGAATACGCTTGATGAAATTGCGATAATCCCGATTAAATACGCTGGAGGATCACGGCCAGTATTAGTAAGGGATGTAGCTAAGGTAGAAGTGGGAGGCAACATCCGAGTAGGAGCAGCAACTTACAATGGTGCAGAAGCTGTTCTTGGAACAGTGATGATGCTTATTAAAGAAAATAGTCGGACTGTTTCTGAGAGAGTGAGCAAGCAGTTGGAACTTATCCAGCAAAGAATTCCCTCTTCCTTCGAAATCATTCCCGTTTATAACAGGGCAGATGTAGTTAATGCAACCATCCAAACAGTGACTCATAACTTGACGGAGGGAGCACTATTAGTCACTGCAATCATCTTTGTTTTACTGGGTAACTGGAGAAGTTCATTACTTATCGCCTCAGTCATTCCTATGTCCTTCCTTTTTGCCATCACTCTTATGTGTTGGTTGGGACTTTCCGGAAACCTTATGAGCTTAGGGGCTATTGATTTTGGATTGATCGTTGATGGAGCTGTCGTCGTTACAGAAAATGTTCTTCGAAGGCTCTCTGTAAAAGAGGCTTTACTTGCTCGACCTATCAGTCCAGAAGAAAAAAGAAAAGAAATCTTCGATGCTACTTTACAAGTAATCGGCTCTGTCTTCTTTGGGATTCTAATTATTACAGTCGTCTATCTACCGATTCTCACCCTCTCTGGAATCGAAGGGAAGACCTTTAGACCCATGGCGATAACTGTTATTTTCATTCTTTCTGGCTCTCTACTGTTGAGTTTAACCTATGTCCCAACCGTAGCCGTGCTTGGTTTAAAAGCTCAAAAGGAAATGAAAGAAACTTTTCTGGTCTCTGTGCTTAAAAAGGCCTATCTTTTGGTGTTGCATTGGACACTAGCTTCTGGCAAATGGATAGTTCTTCCTGCTGCTCTGCTCTTAATAGCTGGCGCCTTTATGGCCTTTAGTCGGCTAGGAACCGAATTCATCCCAAGACTTGAAGAAGGATCAATTGCTGCCATGATCTATAGAGCCTGGTCCAGTGATTTGCCTTCCTCGGTAGCTATGGAAAAAAAGACTGAAAAGATGCTTTTAGAAAAATTCCCAGAAATCAAATGCATCTTTTCTAGAGTAGGCACTTCAGAAATTGCTACCGATCCCATGCCCCCAAACGAAAATGACATCTACTTGATGCTAAAACCAAAAGATATTTGGAGAAAGAAAAATGGAAAACCGATTTCCAAAGCAGAGCTTATTGAGTTGATAAACAAAGAAATTTCCTACCGCGTCCCTGGACAAAAAGTCCTTTTTTCCCAACCCATTGAAACACGATTCAATGAAATGCTCGAAGGCGTCCGAACGGATCTTTCGATCAAATGGTTTGGAGAAGATTACGATATTTTAACCAATTTAGCCAAGCAAACCGAAGCAATTGTCAAATCTATCCCTGGAACTCTTGAAACCCAAATTCAAGCCGAAGGAGATGCTCCTTCTCTAGAATTTTTTCCTGATCGACAGTTGATGGCCAAATATAATATCGAAGCCAGCGAAATGAATTCGGCAATATATTCGGCGATGGCTGGGAACCCTGTAGGTCTCATTATCGATGGAGAAAAGCGATATCCTATTACTATCCGACTTTCAGAACACTTTAGAGAAAATCCAGAAGAAATCCTTAATCTGCCAATTAAATCGGTGACTGGCGGTGTAATGCCACTTTCTTCTATCTGCCACTACCAAATTTGTAAAAGGCCGCGATCGATTTTCAGAGAAAACGGCGTTCGTTATCGTGCTGTCATGGTCAGTTTTACAAAGAAAGATATCGAAGGGTATGTTGAGGAAATCAGAAAAAAAGTTGAAAAACAGATTCATCCTCCTAAGGGATATTACGTCGAGTATACCGGTCAGTATCAAAATTTAATAAAAGCAAGGCAGAGACTCTTTGTTATTGTACCCTCTTGCCTGTTACTTATCTTCTTTTTATCGTATATCGCCCTGAAAAATTTCAAACAGAGTCTTCTTGTCATTTCTAGTGTCCCTTTTGCAGCCACCGGTGGCATATTATCTCTTTTCTTTTTACATATTCCTTTTAGTATTTCTGCAGCCATTGGTATGATCGCTCTTTCAGGTATATCCGTTCTGGCCTCTTTGATCCTCGTCACCTTTATCAACCAGCTTCGACAGGAAGGATATGAACTAAAAGAAGCGATTGAAAGAAGCTGTAACTTAAGATTTCGACCGATACTGACCACTGCAGCGGTTGCAAGCCTTGGCTTTATCCCAATGGCACTTTCTAAAGGAGCTGGGGCTGAAGTTCAAAAACCTCTTGCCATTGTTGTCATTGGAGGGATTGGTTCATCGACTTTCCTAACCCTTTTATTGCTACCTCTTTTGTATTTTTATCTGGAATATCGAAAAGAAAAAAAACAAGTTCATCCAATAGTCAAAGAGAAAGAATTCCTTGAAAAAAAATAACCGAAAAAAAACATATAATTTCAGGAAATTAAAAAGAAGGGTCCTTTTGTTACTAAAGAAAAGGCTGCAGTTTTTGTATCCTTGGTGTCTTATTTTTTTCCTTTTTTCCCTGATGCATGGATTGATGGCGGAAAGAGAAAAAAATTTTCAATGGATTAGAAGCCAAACGGAGGTTCAGATTTCAGAAATTATTGTTAGCTTATCGGAACAAAAAATCTATGCCTATGGTACCAATGGGAAACTTGTTGGCACATCGATTATTTCTTCAGGAAAAGAAAATTTTTCTACCCCAGCTGGAGAATACCAGATCATAGAAAAAGAAAAAATTCATTATTCAAACCTTTATGGCTATATTGTCGACCGTAATGGAAATATCCTACGGCCAGGCAGTTCTAAAGAAAGAATTTCAAAAAAATGGCATTTTCGAGGAGCCCCAATGCCCTACTTCCTGCGCTTGACAAACAGTGGCATCGGCTTTCATGGTGGGCCAACCACAGGCCGGCCTATTTCTCATGGATGTATCCGATTGCCTATGGATTTTGCTGTAAAACTTTTTACAAACACCCCTATTCACACCAGAGTACTTGTTTTCGATTAAAAAGCAAAATAAAACGAATAGGAATTTTTTTTCTTTCCTATCCCTCATTCGCCTAACTTTTTTATGCACAACTTATTTCTTCACTCCCCATCCACCCCCACCTGGTGTTTCAATTCTTAAAAGATCTCCTTTTTGGACGCTGAACACTTTTTTTGAAGGCAACCGAATTTCCTGGCCCTGACTGATTAAAATATTTTCTCCAGCTTTACCATCTTCGCCTCCCAAAAGACCATACGGAGCAAATTTTCTTCTATCCGAAAGAATTGAGACAGTCATTGGTTGCAGAAATTCTATTTCCCGAATGATCCCATCGCCTCCTTTTTTTTCTCCCTTGCCACCTGACCCCTCTCTAATGGCATACCTTTTCACCCGGATAGGCAAATTATATTCCATCGTTTCGATGGGAGTATTTAAAGAGTTAGTCATATGTGTTTGGACAGCATTGTCCCCATCACCTAAAGGTCCCCCTCCCATCCCCCCGCCAATGGTTTCATAATAGCTAAAAGGCTCTCCACTCTCATAATGGAGGCCTCCAAAACTAAGATTATTCATTGTACCACTGCTAGCCGCTGGGATCGACTCCGGGATAGCTTGATGCAAAGCTTTCAGAAGAACATCAACGATTCTTTGTGAGGTTTCCACATTGCCTCCAGCCACAGAAGCTGGATAGATGGCATTCACTACAGTTCCTGAAGGAGCAATCAGCTGCACGGAGGATAATATTCCTGCATTAGCAGGCACGTCTTCAGGCAAAAGCGCTCGCAAGACGTAGGCAACAGCCGAATGAGTGATGGAAAAGACTGCGTTGAGGTTCCCTTCGACCTGGTGAGATGAGCCGTTGAAGTCAATTAACAGACTCTTGCCTTTCTTTTGAATTGCTACCTGTATAGGAATTGGATCTGGAGAAATCCCGTCGTCATCTAAGAAATCCAAAGCTTTGTAGGTTCCATCTGGTATTTGTTCTAGCCTCTTTTGCACCATACTCGCTGTGTAATCAATTAAAGCGCTCATAGCCTCGGCTATCTTTTCTTTCCCATATTTGCGGACCATCTCCAAGAGCCTTTTTTCACCTACTCGATTTGCTGATAATTGGGCTGTCAAATCGCCTTCGCGTTCTGAAGGAGTACGAACATTCGAAAGGATCAGATTTAATAGCGGCTCGTTCCATTTTCCCTCTTCAACCAGTTTTACTGCAGGGATACGCAACCCCTCCTGGTATATATCTCGGGTTAAGGCCATCGAGCCTGGAGCTATGCCGCCAATATCTGAATGATGGGCTCGAGACGCTACATAAAAAAAAGGAGTTCCATCGGCATTGTCAATGAAAACGGCCGTTATCATGGTAATATCCGGAAGATGCGTCCCTCCCTCGAAAGGATCATTGAGAATTACTACATCCCCCTTTTTCATGGGAATCGAACGAACAACCCTACGAACAGCCATCGGCATAGAACCTAAATGCACAGGCATATGGTCGCCTTGAGCCACAAGTAAGCCTTCTTCATTATAGATAGCGCAGGAATAGTCCCGCCTTTCTTTAATGTTCGGAGAAAAAGCCGTCCTTCGCAAGGTTACGCCCATTTCTTCGGCAACATAAATAAAAAGAGACTTAAATATCTCTAATTCAATCGGATCCATAATCCTCCTGAAATAAAAAACACAGAGTCAAAACCGATCAAGTCCTCTTGGAGATAAAAAGATTTCCATAACAGTCGACAATGACTTCAAAGCCAGGGTTCACAACTGAGGTTGCACTATATTCAACAATTATTGCAGGACCGACTATCCGATTTCCTCCCTCTAGCTTTTCCCTTAGATAAAAGGAAGTGGGCCACTGCTTTTTTTGAAAATAAACCGTCCTTGTCCCAATCAAAGCTTCAGGACGAGGGGTTTCTCCAAGGATTGGATAGCTGGGAAAAGTCATCTTATCAATAACGCCCACAGCTTTTAAGCGAAAAGTCACCGCTTCTATTGTTCTTGACCAGTCACAATAGCCAAACCTTTCCTCATGTTTTTGGTGAAATTCTCTTTCCAATCTCGTACTGTAAGGGAGGCTAATCTCAAAAGATTGGCCCTTATATCTCAAATCAATGTATCTGCTAAATAGTTGTCTAGAACTAGGTATTCCCTCTTCTTCTAGATCTTTCTTAGCTTCTCTTTCTAATTTTCTAAAAAAAGATTCGATCTCTTCTTCCTCAAATGCTTCCAAGGGTCTAATACAACTAAAAGAATAATCTTTGACAACATCAGACAATAACACACCCAATGAACAGAATAACCCTGGATCTTTTGGCACCACGACAAGGGGAATCCCAAGAGCTTCCGCTAAGTCACAACCATGTAGTCCACCGGCTCCACCATACACCATTAAAGAAAAATCTCTTGGATCTAGTCCCTTGGAAACCGTCATAAGCTCGATAGCTTTAGCCATTTGTAAGTTAGTTATATCCAATATTCCCTGAGCAAGTCCTATGACTCCTTTTTCGATCCCCCCTTCCTTTTCGATATACTCAGCCATTTTCTGTTGGCAAAATTGCTCGAAAAGTTGCCAGGTCCTTTGTCGATCCAATCGTAACTGCCCACCCAAAAAAACCGTATCCAGTAATCTGCCTAAAATAACATGCGCATCTGTCACCGTTAGACATTCCCCTTTCCCATAGCAAATCGGTCCTGGATCGGAACCGGCACTCTGAGGACCTACTCGCAAAGCTCCTCCTGCATCAACCCGAACGATCGATCCGCCACCCGCTGCAATCGATTTAATCGAGAGGATAGAGCTGCCAAAGGCATATCCCCCAATCTCACCTTCTGTCGTTCTATCCATCTCTTCGCCCACAAAAAAACTGACATCCGTTGATGTTCCTCCCATATCAAGTGTTACCACTCGTTCTAAACCACAGCTGCGAGCCACAGCTGCTGCTGCACAGACCCCTCCCGCTGGTCCTGATAAGATCGTCAAAAGTGGTTTTTTCCTGATCCCATCCACCGATAATATGCCACCGTTAGATTGCATGATTCTGAAAAAAGACTTTCTTCGACAACGAGAAAGAAGTCGATGTCCAAAACGAGAGGCAATCCACTCATAAAGAGATTTCAAAGCTCCTTCGAGATATCTTGAAATTACCGGACCAATCATAGCATTGAGGACCGTCGTCGACGTTCTTTCATATTCCCTATATTCAGAAAGAATTTCATGCGATAAGCTTACCTGATAGCCTTTCTGTCTTAGGAATAACCCAAGCTTCTTTTCGTGGAGGGGATTAGCAAAAGAAAAAAGGAAAGAGACAGCCACGCTTTCTACTTGCTCCTCTTTTAATTTGTCAACCACTGTGTCCACTGCGGAAAGATCGATAGACTCTAGCACTTCTCCTTCCTTTGTGACTCTTTCAGGAACCCCAAAACGGAGGCGTCGTGGAATAAGACAGGGGACTTTAGATGGCCCAAGTTTATAGAGGCTACGCCGGTTCTGTCTACCAATCTCAAGAACATCCTCAAAGCCTTTGGTAGTAAAAAGAGCTGTCTTAGCACCTTTGCCCTCAAGAATAGCATTGGTTCCAACGGTAGTGCCATGGACAATTTCAAAAGCGTTCAGACGATCAAAAGAGTTAAGCAGTTCCTTGATTCCTTCAATTAATCCTTCTTCAGGTCGTATACTGGTCGACCGCCGTTTTAACCTATGAATAGAACCCCCATCATAAACCACAAAATCTGTAAAAGTGCCTCCTATGTCCACGCCAATTCTAACAAACATATTCCGACAATCCTTAAAGCTCTATTATTATAATGCGTTCTCTCCAACAAAACTCAGTAGCTTTTGAAGAGCACTAAATCTTGTTCAATTACTCAGCAGTCTTTTGCCTTTGCTTTTTCGCTTTCCTTTTATATCCTCTTTGGAAAGTGTCCTTAAGAAAAAAATCATCCCAACAACTACCGATGAATCAAAAAGATATATATCCTGAAATGTAAAAAAAAACACCTATGAATAACGACAAAAAAACAAGGGACGATCTTCCATCTCAAGAAGAACTATTAAAGTTTCTATTAACCAAACATTCCTATCCCCATAAGCCCAAACATATTCGCTTTGTTCAAACCCATGCATCCTATGTTTTTATCGTTCCTCCGTTTGTTTACAAAATAAAAAAACCAGTGAATTTTGGATTTCTTGATTTTTCTACTCTCGAAAAAAGACGTTTTTTTTGCCAACAAGAAATTCAGTTAAACCGACTCCTCTGCCCTGATGCTTACTTAGGCGTAATTCCCATTTTCAGAAATCCTTCAGGTTTCTTGTCTTTTGATGGCTCAGGGACTGCCGTTGAATATGCAGTGCAAATGCGTATGCTTCCGCATCGCTATTTTTTCAAAAGATTACTCCTTAGGAATTGCGTGCAACGTGGGGATATTGATAGGCTTGTCTCTAAGCTTTGTCAGTTCTATAAAGAAACCGAAGACGGAGCGGATATTGCTTCATGGGGTACCATCGAGAAAATTAAAAAAAATACCGATGAAAACTTTGAGCAGACCCAATCCGTTATCAATATAATCCTCAGCCGAACCGCCTTTGAGTCGATCCGCTATTTTACAAACCGTTTTTACGAACTGTATGCTGACCTTTTTGAAGAGCGAGTAAAGCAAGGTTGGATCAAAAATTGTCATGGCGACCTGCATCTTGAACATATTCATTTGCAACCTAAAAATATCTGCATTTTCGATCGGATTGAGTTCAATGAAAGATTCCGGTTCATAGACGTTGCCTCTGACATTGCCTTCTTAGCTATGGATCTTGATTATAATGGCCGTCAAGATTTATCTTGCTTCTTTTCTGATCGTATGGGGCAAGAATTAAAGGATGTAGGCTTAAAAAAACTCCTTGATTTTTACAAGTCCTACCGTGCTTACGTCAGAGGAAAAGTCGAAGGAATGACTGCTCAAGACCCTCTGGTTGATCCGGTGAAGAAAAAAGAGCATATTGAAAAGGCTAAAAAATATTTCCGCCTTTCTTTACAGTATGCTGCAATCGGGTCTAAGCCTATGCTTTTGGTGGTTATGGGAAAAATAGCGACAGGGAAAAGCTATTTGGCGCAAAGCCTTGCAGAGGAGCTTGACTGGAAGGTCTTTTCTTCTGATAGGATCCGTAAAGAGATGCTCGGCCTAGACATTTATACAAGACCGGAAGAATCGATTCGGGAAAAATTATACTCAGAAGAAATAACCTCTAAAACCTATGAACGATTGATTCATAACGGACTTGCTGAACTCTGTCAAAACAAAGGAGTTGTACTCGATGCTACATTTGGACGGAAGGAACAAAGAGCATTGCTTCTGGAAGCATTGCATTCAAAAGGGTATAGCCCTTTATTTATTGAAGTGCAAGCGGACTTGCCTACAAGGAAAAAAAGGCTTGTAGAACGAAGACTCTATCCTTCCATTTCTGATGCACGTCTAGAAGATCTCACTCTTATAGATAGCCTTTATGAAGAGCCTAAGGAACTTCCACAAGGCCATCTTTTAAAGATTTCTTCAACAGAACCGCTCATGCTCCTATTGAGTCGGCTTTTCCATCTTCTTTGTGATCTTCACTTGCAGCGATTGATGCAGGGATAAACAAAAAGTAAAAACTTCCGTTTTACCTCTTCTTTAACCAAGCCGCAAAAAATGATAAAAAGGACCTAGATTGATTGCTTTATTAAAAATAAAAAAACTATAAAAATGGCATTCTCTTTGCTTTAACTTAGCCACCAAAGTACTTTTTCTTCAATGAATGCACCCGGATACATCTAAATGTTTAACCGTACTTTTCTTTTTAGTTTGCTTCTGTTTGCTTTATCGAATTTCGTTAAAGCCGACACAGTTTTCTGGCCTGGGGAAGAAGTCTCTGCGCAAGATTTAGTTGAAACAATGAACTCTCAGGACCCAGGGAAAGGATGGCTTGGCAAATGGAGAAAAATGGCCGCAGAAACACGAGACAGACAGCCCAAATGGCTTACCCCTCTTGTAACTTCAACAGCAAGGCTAGAGCAGAGAATCCGCTACGATGTTTATTATGAAACTCTCCCAACAGGTAATAAAGGATGGGATTTTGGTTCAGGTAAAGGTGTATCTCTGATTGTAGGACCAACTATTCAATTTACTTTTTCTCTACCAGAATACTTATTTTTCCCTGGCCAAGGAAGAAAAGACGGCTTTGCAGGAGAAACTTTTCTTGTTAGGAACCGAATCATGGCTTCTCCCGAAGGTCAAAAAAATTATTGTTTTTCCGTTCAGTTACAAGCTGTTTCTCCGCTTGGTACTACGCTTCCCGGTCCTCAAAACCACTGGACTTGGGCTCCAACCCTTCTTTTTGGCAAAGGATGGGGTAATTTTTCTATGCAATTGAACTTTGGGACTCGATGGACTGATGGGAATAATACCAATTCAGCACTACCCTATTTCTATAATGTCGCTTTCCAATATCGAATCGGATATGTTACTCCAACAGTAGAAATCACCTCTCAATCTTCGTTCGACCAACTCTATTTTATAAACGCCCCAGGACTTTTTGTGGTCCCGGAGGTGTTGATTGGCCGTTTTGCGTTCAAAGATGATTGGAAACTCTACTATGGCTTTGGTTATCAAATTGGATTGAATTCCCCAACGATAGAAAAAAAATACGCCAATGCGTTGATCATGAAATTCCATCTACTCTTTTAAGCTTTGCTCCTCCCCATTCTCTTATGCAAAGGAGAGGATTTTCCATAGCCAAGGGTAAGGAGGCTTTTCCTCTATTGTTCGGATCAAGGGCAATTTTTTTTTGAACAGGCATCATCATGCCTGAGCTACTACCTCCATGGCTTCCTTAATCACTTTTCTGTAGCAGTTTTTTTGGGTTCTTAGCTAAGTCCTTAACTCAGGGACCTTTGGAAAAGATCAATGACATTCCATTGGGACGATGTAGTCCAATGGAAAGTTTTAAGGCAAAATCCCTAATTTTTCGTATGCCTCTTTTTGTAGGGGATAAATCTTATTTTTTAAGGACAAAGCTTCGGATCGTAACTGTTCCTCCCCTTTTTCAGCTAATTCCCTTCTTGCCCAAAATGAAGCAATACAGCCTACTTCTTGAGAACTTAAACCAATCTTTGGAAGATCTCGATAAACAGCACAAAAGGAACAATAATGAACGAATCGTATTTTCGAGTTTTTATTCGAAAATAGTAGCACTCCTTTTCTTTCATTTCCATCTTCAGATATGAAATAAAACTCCTCCCCATCCGTACTGGCTGATCCAATATAATCATGGGTACAATCAAAAGCTAAATAACTGCGAATAAAAATCTGCTCGCCTTCAGGAAACTGATCCAGAAACCTCAAAAGCCTTGGAGTTGCAAAAGGGGTTTTGGCAGCTCGTAAAGCTAAGAGCTCTGAGATCTGCAAAGAAAAGAAGGAGAAAAGAAAAAAACTTATAACTAACCATCTCCTCATATGAACTACAAATATTAAAACATAACTTCGAGAAGCTGTTACAGTAATTTTTTTAAGCATTAACAAAAAATAAAACTTTGCTTTCTCTATGTCTCCATAAGAGATTTTTCATTGAAAAACTGCTTGTTGCCAAAAACCCTTTCTTCTCCAGAATATGGACTTTCTCTCAACGACTTTGCGCCTTTAGCTCATCCTGATGAACCCCAACTATTGGGAATAAAACACTTTGTAATTATTCGACTGTTGATCAAATAGACAAAGTATTTGGTTCATTAATACTCAATGCATCAGCTTACTCTTTTACTCTATTCGATTTCAAAACCTTGGATAATACGCCATAGAAATTTCTTCTCTCCATAATCTTTATGCCCTAGTAGAAAAAAATCCTCTTTAAAATTGGAAAAAAGCCTTAACTAACAGCACATCACTGAACTTATAACGAGATAAAGGGCTAATGTTTTTTTGCTACGGATTGTTTAGTTTATGAATCCATCAACATCTAATCTATTCAATATGCCTTATGCCTCATAGTCTATCCGAACGACAACGGTCATTTGCTGCATCCTATTTATAACTTTTTCTTAGGAAAAAGTAAAAGGACGCCCTTTTAGGGTTTTTCTTCTAAGTGAAAAATAGGGATTGACCTGGATATGCTTTTAAATAAAATAAAAAAAATTTAGGTAAAATGAATTAAAAATGATAGATAAGAATGTCTTTGTCACCTATTGATGAAAATAGTTGATAAAAAAAAATCTTAATAAACTACTATATCTTAAGTCCAAATATAGGAAACAATCAGAGTCATATTGTTAGCTACAAAAATATTCTTTTCTTTTCCTCTTAAATAGAATGGTAATGAATCCTTTTTCATTAAGGCATCTGTATGATTTTTATCCTTGCGACATCAAACGAAACCTACATTCGATCTGTTGAAGAAGCTTCAAGACTTCTAAATAGCCAGTTAATCACCGTAAACCATTTAAGCGAATTTTTTGTTCAGCTCATTTTTAAAACTTATGATGCTGCCATTATTGATCCAAAGACCCCCAGTAACTTTCCCTATCTAGAGATAGTTGAGAAATTAAGGAGCGAAGGCATTCTACTACCCATTTTATTAATTGATATTGATTTAAATGCGCAAAAAAGAATCATTGCTTTAAGAAAAGGCATTGAAGTTTTCATTCCCAAAGATTTTAGCCCGGAAGAGCTAGCCGAGCATCTACAGATTCTTATTCGAAAGAAAAAACCAGAAAAACACATCTTGAAAACTGGGAATCTCACCATTGATTTAAAAAATTCTAAAGTCTGGAAAGGAACTAAAGAAATAAAACTGACCCCAAAGGAATTTTCTTTGCTGGCCCTATTATTAACAAAAAGAAATAACATTGTATCTACCGAAGAAATTGGTGAACAAATATGGGGTAATTCCTCTAAGATTAACTCTATGAGAAATGTGATTCAGGTCCATATGTGTGGTTTAAGAAAAAAACTAGAAAAAAATGCCTTAAAGAATTTCATTACCACTATTCGAGGTAAAGGATGGATAATCCGGGATATTTTATAATAGTTCTTTTCTTTTTTATTCATTCGAAATTGTTGGAAATGCCGACTTTCTCTTCAATTTGAGCTATCCTTAATTCAATCTGGTCAATCTTTTTTGCCAAAGACTCCATTGCTGTCCATATCTTTACATCTTCATTATAATCTATAAGTTTATTAAATAAATTAATTAAATCTGTAGTAACAAATTGATCTTTATTTTTCATATGGTTAACACTAAAAAATTAACTTTTTTTCATGCAACTACCCACTTGATTAGGGGATATAACTTAATTAATCTTAATATTCTTATTATATTTATTTTTCGTATGATGGGAAATACCTCTTCTCTTAGTAAAAAATATCTTTTGGATGCTTTAGAAATCATTAATTATTCCATATCCATAAAAAAGGAAAAGGAGCTAAGGAATCTTTTTGGGAAAGTTCAGTACATTCTACCTTCTAGATTGATTGCTTGCGGTATCGTAAAAATCAATGCTGTATCAAAATAGATAAAATCCTTAAAATATTTAATCATAGTTTTCCAAACGATCTCATCGCCTTTTATCTAAAGTTACAATATCAGAAAGTGGATCCCGTGGTTAGAACAGCACTGCAAAACGAGGGAAGAATTGTCAAAAGAACTGTCATTTTTAAAAACTATCACGATAAGTTAAGAAAAGAATACATCAAAGACGCCTCTGATATAGGGATTCTAACAGGATTGAGTTTTGGCGTTTGTGAACATGCAAATAGCATAACTACTCTATTCTCTTTCTGTGACAAGGATATTGAAAGGCATCGGCGCCACGAAATAATCTTAGGTGTCCTCATGCATCATCTCCATTTGTCTGTTCTTAAATGTTGTTTACCAAAAAATATCCAAAAATTAGAAAGCACCTATTCAGACACTTTAACTACTAGAGAAAAAGAGATATTAAAATGGGTGAAAGAAGGGAAGACGAATTGGGAAATTTCCTGTATCTTAAATATAAGTGAATCAACAATAAAATATCATTTAAAAAATATATTTATAAAACTTGATGTTACTAACCGTTGCCAAGCTGTTGCAAGAGCTATTCATACAAAGTTACTGGATCTGTAAGCCTATCTTTATAACACTTTTCTTTTCACTTCAAAAGATCGCTGAGATTGCTTGCTCATTCTTTTTGTTTTTTCTTTTCTATTTTTGATTTCTCATATGATTGATAAATCTGTAGTTCTTTCATATTCTGTTATGAATATAAAGAAAATGGATGTAACGATAATAATCCAGTGGTATGGTCAAGAAATAGGTTTAAAATAGATTCAAAACAGAACTATCTGCCTGAAAGAAAGAGCTTAAAGAATATTTTACTTCTTTTGAATAGCGCGGTTGCTATGTTCTATCATTATCCGAGTATATTTGATGAGAAACAACCGGCATATAAAGCTCTTAGAATGGATTTGCCTTTAGCCCATGTTTGGTGAAAATCGCCTGATTTTGTGGGTGCTCCAGAGGAGAGGGAGCCATTTTTGCCGAAAACATAGTTATTAATTATTCATAATGTACATTATGAATAATTATTATGAATAAATCTTTTAAAGTAACTAAATAGATCAACGTTGTAGGATAATGTCTCTTTATGTTTCTGCGTATCGTTCCAATC
>Ga0209120_1000048_pt1 | contig 45922 bp, 48 predicted proteins | sample JossMetagenome_FD_184730 | JGI IMG/M metagenome (GOLD analysis project Ga0209120, IMG submission 184730) | Hot spring microbial communities from Joseph's Coat, Yellowstone National Park, USA - JC2_E (SPAdes) (version 3) | ecosystem: Environmental > Aquatic > Thermal springs > Hot (42-90C) >... | reverse complement strand
CAAAACCTCAACACCCTCATCGGAGAGCTTGCCCTGGCTAAATCTGGTCAGTTATCTCCAGGAATCCCCTGCCTTTAGGCATGGGGAGGATGTCAATAAACTTTAAGGGAATGGTTCTTCAAATGACAAGCAGGCGTAAAATTCGAGAACTTATTATTCAATTTCTTTATCAGTGGGAAATGAACAAAGAGAGTCCTTTTGAGCAGACACTTAGCCTTTTTTGGGATGTTGTAGAGATAAAGGAGGAGGATAAAAAAGTTGTAGAAGAATGGATTAGAGATATTATAAAAAAGAAAAAAACGATTGAAGAAAAGATCAACAGTTATATCAAAAACTGGAGTCTCGACCGGCTAGCTATTGTGGATAAGTGTATCCTCTTGCTAGGCATCTATGAGATTCTTTACAGAAAAGATATTCCTCCAGCAGTAACTATTAACGAATCGGTTGAAATTGCCAAAAAGTATAGTACTGAGGCATCTGGAAAATTTGTCAATGGTGTACTTGATGCTATCCGAAAGGAATCTGGTAGACAAGCTTGGGTAACAAGTAGCTAGAAGATATGGAGAATTGGTTGAAGTTATGTCATTTTGGAAAAACTTAGTAGGAAAATTTACAACACTTATTGGTCAAAAAGAACAGGTAGATTGGGAAGCTATACTGATCGAATCAGACTTGGGGATAAATCTATCTCAAAAGCTTTATAGCTTGCTTGAAAAAGAAAAATTATTGACTAGAACTGATCTAGCTGAAAAAAGAATCCGCAAGGAGCTTATCGCTATTCTTGGTAACGATAGGCTTTCTTTTCCTATTGGCCAGCCAGGAGTCATTCTTCTTGTAGGGGTTAATGGAGGGGGTAAAACGACTACAGCGGCAAAACTCGCCTATAAGTTCAAGAGCGAAGGGAAAAAAGTTTATTTGGCTGCCTGTGATACCTTTAGAGCTGCAGCCACCGAACAACTGAAAATTTGGGCTGACAAGCTTGAGCTACCAGTCATCTCAGCAAAAGAGGGAGCAGATGCTGCCAGTGTTGCTTTTAGAGCTTTTAGCCAAGCATCCCAATCTCAGGCTGATTATTTGATTGTTGATACGGCTGGCAGACAAGCGAACAAGAAAAACCTCATGTTGGAATTAGAGAAAATTAAAAAGACATTAGAAAAAGCATCAGGCCAGGTCCCACTTTTTGTTTTATTGGTAGTCGATGGGACTTCTGGATCTAATGTTTTAGTTCAAGCCAAAGAATTTCACCAGGCTTTAGGACTAAGCGCAATGGTTGTAACCAAACTCGATAGTTCCGCTAAAGGGGGAATGATCGCTGCTGTTAAATATGAACTAGGTATTCCAACCTTGTTTATTGGTCGTGGAGAAAATCTAGAGGCTTTGGAAGCATTTAGTCCGGAGGGTTTTATTGAAGAGTTTTTCTCTCGATGATCGTTACTGGATGCAAGAGGCCTTTAAACTGGCTCTTTTAGGGGAAGGTTTGACTAGCCCTAATCCCTCTGTGGGTGCTGTGATTGTAAAAAATGGGGTAATCATTGGCAAGGGTTATCATAAAAAAGCTGGAGCTCCCCATGCAGAAATTGAAGCTATAGAAGAAGCCAAAAGGCATGGTTACTCAGTCAGCGGCTCTACTTTGTATGTAACCCTGGAGCCTTGTACATGCTGGGGAAAAACCCCTCCCTGCAGTTTGCGAATTATTGAAGAGAAAATAAGTCGGGTGGTGGCTGGTTCTCCGGATCCTAATCCTAAAAATAAGCCGAGAGCCATGGAGCTTTTTCGTGCTCAGGGGATCGATTTTTCATGGGAGATCCTTCCAGAGGCAATTTTTCTTAATCGAGGATTTTATCATTGGATTGTAACTGGAAAACCCTGGGTGATAGGCAAGATGGCTATGGCTATTGATGGAAGCTTTTCTGCTGGGATTGGGGATGAGAAATGGATTTCTGGGCTTCCGGCACGAACTGTTGCTCATAAACTAAGGATGATTTCCGACGGCATTTTAATTGGAGCCCAGACAGCCAGACATGATAACCCTCTGTTGACTATCCGGCATGTAGATAAAAAATATAAAGTCCAACCTTGGAGAGCTATTGTGAGCCTTTCGGGAAGGCTGCCGAAAGAACTTTTTCTTTTTACTGACTCTTTTAAAGAAAGAACATTACTCTTTGTTAGAGTTCCTTTAGAGATGGTTTTAGAAGAATTGGGTTCAAGGGCCGTTGCCACTTTACTTGTGGAAGGAGGAAAAACGATTTTTCAGACTTTTCTTTCTAAAGGACTCATTCATGAGGTGGCGTTTTTCCTTTCTCCACTGATTATAGGCAAAGGCCATCACACCGAATGGGGCAATTCTTTGATTGAATCAAAGGCTTTGTCTAGTCCTATTCCTTTGATCTATCCATCTTGGGAAAATTTAAAAGGGGATATTTATTGTCATGGACTTTTATTAAAGGGCGCTCAGTTCCTTGAAGAGATTCGAAATCAAGTTATTAGTCTTGCTAATGTATGAATAGAGTTAATAAGCCAAACGCTAGGTTATCCTATAAAATTGGGCGGGTGTTACTTTCAGAGGAAAAAATTCAAAAGAGAATCCTCGAACTCTCCGCAGAAATTCGAGAAGCGTATCGAAAAAGGCCTTTTATGATTTTAGGGCTTTTGAATGGTTCACTCTTTTTTGTTACAGATCTCCTTAAAAATTTACCGTTGCGGACAGAAGTCGAGTTTGTACAGCTTAAAAGCTATGCTGGAACAGCTTCCACTGGATCTATTCAAGGACTAGAATGGATAGAGAAAAAAAAATTTGAAGCTAAAAATATTCTTGTCATAGACGATATCCTTGATTCAGGCCAGACATTAAGTGCGGTTAAAGAAATACTTTATGATTCAGGAGCATTGAATGTCGAGTTTTGTGTGCTTTTAAAAAAGCTAAAAAAAGAGCAAAAGCCGATTCAACCAAAATGGGTAGGATTCGAAATACCGGATGTTTTTGTCGTAGGATATGGCCTAGATTATGAGGGGATGTATAGGGGGCTCAAATCGATTCGGTCCTTTTCTCTAATTCAAAAATAGACATAGAATGAATGTTCTTGTTCTATGCGTGGCTCTAGAAATTCTATTCCTGTTTGAGGTGCCGACTACAAGGCCCCTAGGTAGGATAGGATAGCATCGAATCAATACAACACTGGAATGATTTAGGCTTAAGAGCTGGTTTGGTCTTCTTTTGGCTCTTTTTGTTCGGTGTTAGAAAGCATTCGCTTAGTTGAGGAGAAGAGCAAAGGGGGGAATAAAAGGGCGACGGTTCGTGCTAAGACAAGGATAAGAACCGCTAGACTCCATATCAAAATATGGATTCCCGAGATCTTTTCATCGAATAGTAGGAGCATAAGCTCCCGAAGTACAAAGGCCGCTCCCGCTTCCAAAAGCACATGAAGTCGAATACGGTCAAATTGGAAATATTCGACGAAAGCGCGCAATAGCTCGAGGATAACAACTAGAGAAAGAGTCCGTTCGACAAGATCGCGAAAATTTAAATTTGTCCTGTTTTTTACCAAACCTGGAGCTAATTCCCATACGCTGCGTACGATCTCAACAGCCAATCCAATAAGAAGCAAAAAAATGATGATATTAAAGGCAATTGCGACCGAAATCCTAAAAAAGTGGAGCAGGACTTTTTGCATTCCAGTAAGTTCCTGTTCTTAATTTGGGAAACAAACTATGGAAGATCTATAAGAAATTGTACTAATAAGAGAAATTGTACTAATAAGCTGAGTAGGAATATCTGTCAAATAAAATACCAAAAGTTCAAAGGTTGTTTGGACTTAAAGAAACCTTTCTTCTTTTAGAAAAAGAAGAAAAACTCAAAGTTAAGAACGCCAAAGCGACGATCCAGTCTCCAAACTTTTTATATAGAGTTTCGTCGGGCTGATGCCAGTGAGCTTCTCCTACCATTATCCCTTTACATCCGACCAGTTTCCCATCTTTTTTAAGAATATTAATTATTCTTCCTCGTTGATCTATCCATACCGATACCCCGGTGTTTGTACATCGGAGCAAGGGAATATCCAGTTCTACTGTTCGAAATAGTGCGTTAATCATGTGGAGAAAGGCACCTGGGGAATCCTTAAACCATCCATCATTTGTGATATCAATCAATAGATCAGGTGTTTGAACGGCCATTTTTCGTACATAACTGGCGATTGTATCCTCAAAGCAGATAAGAGGAGCAATTTTGAGTTTAGGATTATCCAGGAAAAAGAGATTGGATGTTTTCCCTGGAGTAAGATCAACCTGGAAAGGAACGAGTTTACGCAGAAATGGAAAAATGTTAGCAAAGGGGATGAATTCCCCGAAAGGAACAAGACGATTTTTTGCGTAGAGTTCTAGCTCTTCTTGAGGATATTTGAGTAGGACCGCTACATTGAAAAGTTCTTCTCCTGTGGCTTTAAAGGATCCAGAGAGAAAAGAAAAGGGCTGTGCTTGCTGCAGCTTGCGAATTGGTTCTAGAAGTTTTGGAGATGAAAAAAAATCCAAGCCAAAGGGGCTTTCTGGCCAGCATATAAGATCTGGAAAATAGCCTAAAGATTGTCTACTTAAAGTGATTTCTTCCAAAAAACCCGCTTCGGGGTCGATCGTAATATTTAAATCCTGAGGAATGTTCGGTTGGATGGCTGCATAACGGAGCTTAAAAGCTGGCTGTCCTGAAGGAGTATGGAGGCGATGTTCGCCATAAAAAATACAAAGAGCTAAAAGTAGCAGTAGCGACAGTAACTCTAGTTTTGGAAAATAAAAAGAATGGGCAATAAGCTGTCGATACAGCGAACGGAACAAAAAAAAGATAAGTCCATTAATGGTAGCTAGAAGCCAGGAAAGGCTCAAGACGCCGCCCAAGCTACAAATTTGGAGAAGAAGGGGACTTTTATAAGCACTCACTCCTAGTTCATTCCATGAAAAACCGCTGAATAGCCAGCTTCTGACCCATTCCAACAGAATCCATAGATTAGCACCGTTTATAGCATTGAGCAGATTGGTTTTTGAAGAGTAGGAAGAAAATTGAACAATCGGTCTTCCTAAGGCCAGCAGCCAGAGGGCTGGATATAAAGAGAGATAAGCAACCAAAGCAGCCGTTCCTAAAATGGTGACATAACCAATCCACCAGAAAGAGAGAGAAAAAAAGAGCATGCCACTAAGATAGCCACTCCAAAATCTTCTCCAGGGATTTTCCTTATAGTAATCAGCTGCGGCAAAAAGCGGAATAAGGCTAATCCAGCTGAAAAGAAAGGAAGCTAGAGGACTGAAAGAAAAGGCCATCCCAACCCCAGATAAAGAGGGAAGAATAAACAAGAAGAAAATTCTGGCAGAGAAGATCTGTTTTGTTTTTTTTTCTTTTATTTTAAGATTTTCCATGGATGGTTTTAAAACTTATGAAAATTAAAGGGAATGAAAAAAGGAATTTTCTTTTCTTCTCCTTTTTCTCTTTTATGCGTATTCCAAAGAAATATAGCTAATAAGGATAAGAACGAAATATGTTGAAAATATTGCGTACGCATTCGTGGTTGCTTGTAGTTGTGCTTGCCGTCATTGGCGTCTCCTTCCTGCTGTTTTTTAACATACCCGCTATGAGCGGATTAAAAAATCCCTCTGTTGCCAAAATTGCTGGCAAGAGCATTTCATTGGAAACGTTCAGATTAGCTAGACAAGCCAGCTCGATAGAGATTGCCTTGAGCTCTGGGAATCAACCTTATGGGGAGAATCTCCAGCAAATACTCGATCAAATGGCCTGGACGAGATTGCTTTTCCTACAAGCCGCAAAAGAGTTGCATTGCTTGGTTCCTGAAGAAGAAGTTGTTCAATTCATTCAGCAGCTTCCCTTTCTTCAGAAGGAGGGAAAATATGATCCTGCAATTTATCAACGTTTTGTTTCTTCCTTCTTAGTTCCACAAGGGATAACCGAAGAAAGATTTTTGCAGGTGATGCATGAAGAGCTTGTAATTGGGGAGGTTAAAAAAGTTTTGGTTGCTCCCGTAGAAGTTGTTTCAGGGGAATTAGATGAAATTTATAACATGACCTTTGGTGCTGTGCAGGTCGTTCTATTCAGGCTCAAGATCGATCCTTTTATGCAAGGTCTTCAAGTGAAACCCGAAGAAATTGAAAAAGAATATAAAAGCCATTCCAAGGATCCGGACTATTATACGGCCGAAAAAAGAAAAGCAGGCTATGTGTTTTTTTCTTTTCCTCCAGAATGGCAATCTCTAAAAGGAAAAGAACTTGAAGAGGCCAAAAGGAAGCTTTTAGAAAAAGCCGAAGATTTTTCAGTAGATACTCAAAGACTCATGGAATCTTCTCAAACTGCGGAGATTGAAAAGATCGCTAGAGAAAAAAATCTTTCTTACCGCCTTACCCCGTTTTTTTCTTTGGATCATCCTCCTACAGAGCTAGAGGAACCTGAAAAATTTGCCAAAGCCGTTTTTGAACTCTCTCAAGAAAAGCCTGTTAGTGATCCGATTGAAACTTCTAAAGGATATTATGTCATCGTTCTCCTTGGGGTAGAAAAAGGGGTGTTACGTCCTTTTGAGCAAGTAAAATCTATCATTGAAGAAAAACTCAAGCGAAAGAAGGCCTTTGAAGCTCTTTTCGAAAAATCGACTGCTATTGAAAAAGAGCTAAATAAGGCGCTGAAAGAAGGGAAGGACATCGAACAAGTAGCCAGGGCTCAAGGCCTTTTGATAGAAAAGCCTCCATCTTTTGTTCCTGTTGATCCTCCAAAAGACTTAAACGCGGCTGCTGAAATAGGTTTTGCTTGTCAACTATTGGAACCATCGCGGTTAAGTCGTTTTCTGCCTACACCTGAAGGTGGAGTTTTTATTTATCTACAGAACCGCTTCGCTCCCGCATTGCCCAATGAGATGGAAATTAAAAACAAGCTTGAAAAAGATCTGCTTATGAGCAGAAGACAAGCATTCCTAGAGGAATGGGTACTGTGGAGAAGCAAACAGCCAGGTTATATGCCTCCTACTTCCTTGTTGCAAACTGCCGGTATACAAGATAAATAATTTGTTTTAGCTTTTCTCTAATAGCCGGATCCCAAAAAGAGGAGCAATTCTAAAAAGAGAGATGGTAGCAAAAACACATAAGGGGGTAAAAATTGCAATAGCTGGGGGAATTCTCATGCCTTGACCTAAAATCTGGAAAAAGTGGAAGATCAAATAAAAGGCGATAAGAATAAAAAGCGCATTAAAAACTCCTGCAGCCGGATGTCTGCTACTAAGTCTTCCTCCTTCTGCTAACCCAATAAGAAGAAGGACAAGGACAGATAGAGGTTCGGCAATGAGAGTATAGAATTGGACTTGATAGGGAGCAAGGAGCGTTTTTTGGATATTTCCTGGATTGTCGATCAGTTTCCATAATTCTGAGGCATTTAGATCGCGCGGTTTTTTTTCAAGCGCCACCATTTGTCTTGGAGGTGTTGTCCAAGAAATAAGGGAGAGAGACTCAAAATAGGTGCTTTGAAGAAAATTACTCGAACTGTCATAGTCGATGCGATTGACATCGTTAAGAATCCAATGGCCATCTTTCCAGATGGCTCTACGAGCGAAGTATTTTTTCAGGTCTTTTCCAGAATCTTCTTGAACAACGACTTCAACATCTTCTCCCTGATTTTTGACAAAATCGAGCTGGCGGAAATACCATATTCTTTTTTCTGCCTTTTCCCTGTAAATGATGCCGCCTACAGCATGAACCGATCCTTTGTTTCCTTTGATATCCTCCATGATTTGATCTCTTTTTGCCTGTGAATTGCCACCTGGACCAAGCTGTAGGGCAATAAGAAAGACCGTCATAATAAAACCTATGATCAAAAAAGGAGCAAAGATTTTTTGCAAGGGAACCCCGCAGGCTTGCATGGCGACAAATTCACCATGTCTATGAAGCTGCATGAGAAAATAAAGAGAAGCAAAAAGGGAAGCAGGAGGAGCAATCATGATCACCACGGCTGGAAGATAAGCTACATAATAGTTGAAAATCTGACGCGCTGTGGCTTTGTTTTGAATGAAATCTTCCAATGATCCGAAAAGATCAGCAATGATCACAAGCGAACAAAAGGCAAGGATCGTAAAGAGTAAGGGATAAAGGAAACCTTTAAAAAGATAGCGGAACAAAATTTTTTTCATTATTTAAACCACTTGAGCTAAGATGTACAAAGATGTACAAGCTAACCTTTTTTTTTACAAGAATATGGAAAAAATGTCGGTCAATTCAACCCAAATTATTGAAAGAGAGCTAGAGCAGTTACTCCACTTAGCTTCCAATATGCTAGATTCTGTGGATATTCTCTCTAGAATTGCTGATAAACTGCTCGATTGTTTCAAAAAAAATGGAAAGCTCCTTTGTGCTGGCAATGGAGGAAGTGCTGCTCAAGCCATGCATTTTGCAGAAGAACTCTTGGGAAAATTTAGAGCCAAAAGACCTCCTCTAGCGGCCATCTCTTTAGCATCCGATGGATCTACGCTTAGTTGTATTGCAAATGATTTTGGATTTGAAGAAATCTTTTCAAGGCAGATAGAAGCTCTTGGATATCCAGAAGATCTGCTGATCCTTTTTTCTACAAGCGGTAATTCTCGAAATCTCCTTAAGGCTGCGCAATCAGCCAAGCATAGGGGCATGTTTTCTATCGCTTTTCTGGGTAAAGGGGGAGGAGAGCTATGCAGAGAGGTCGATATGTCCTGGATTGTCCCGAGTGAAAATCCCTCAAGAATACAAGAAATGCATTGTTGGGCTGTGCATGCCCTTTTAGAGATCATTGAAGCCTGGAAAAACAGTGCCTAACAGCTAGATAAGCTTTATCATCGAGGAAGATTAAAGCAGTTTTACTTTGAACAAAGGCTTGTTAAAATCTACAGGCTTACCATTTTCCGCCAACACCTCTGTGATGATCCCGTGAACTTCTGCTTTAATTTCGTTCATGACTTTCATGGCTTCTATGATGCAGACTACGGTATCTTCTGTGATTTCTTGCCCAACTTCTACGTAGGGCGGGGCATTGGGAGAAGGGGATCTATAAAATATTCCTACCATAGGTGAGCGAATTTCTGTAAACTTGGGAGAAGCAAGTAAGGAAGGTTCTTTGTCTTTGACTTCGACAAGATGTCCGCTTGAAGGAGGAGCAGAGACCAATGGGGGATGGGAAGGAAAGTCTTTTCGAAGCCTCAGTTTGGTATTTTCTTCTTCGATCTCTATTTCACTTAGATTGTTTTTTACCATCAGTTCGATAAGTTCAGCAATTTTAGCTATATCCATATCATCCCTTTTTTCTAAAACTGATGTTTCTCATTTTGTGCAAAATCTCTTTTCAATCAATTCATTTCAATATTAGGGTTGCGTGGGGTTATTAGCTAGCTCAAAAAATGTTCGGTAACTAAATATTTCAACTGAAAGGTATTCCCTCCTCCCTCTTTTTCTCTTTTTTTATCGATTCTGTCAATTTCTTTCCTTCTTTTGAACTCTTGTTTCTTGTTTGAAAATAATAATATTCCTTCTGATTCGTTTGCTAGGCTTTGTTTGCTTTTTAGACTCTGTTTTTTTCTTTTCCTTTTAAAAAGTTTGAGGAAGGAATGCGGCTTCAATAGCAAGCGATTCATCTACCGCATGTCTAAGATCTTGGTGGAGCTGCTCTATGGTTCTTATCGCTTCCACATATCTCCAGAAACTTTTCTTGGGAGAGCCTTTCTTTAGTTCTTCTTGGATCTTTTGCCAGTACGCCTGTTCAAGAAGGCGCAAAAACCGTTCCCTTTTATCCATGAGCTTGATATGGATTAAGGTTTGGGTTTCTTCTAGTGATTCTTCTTCATTTTCCTTTTCCAATTCTGCTTTTGTTTTTTGGATAAACTCATTAAGCAATGCCATCTTTTTGAACCCTGCTATTGGTTCTCCATTGTCGATTTGCATCCATTTTTGCACTTCGGCCAAAAGCTCTTGGTCTTCGGTGGAAATTTCAAACGGAGAACTATAGACAGAAACCCGAATGCATCGGGAAAGAATGGTTGGAAATATAGACAAAGGCCTTGTTGAAGTTAAAAGAATGGTGGTATGCGAAGGAGGCTCTTCAAGGGTTTTTAAAAAGGCATTGGCCGCTTCTCCTCCTCCTAAACACATAGACTCGGCCTCTAAGATGAGGCAAACTTTTCTGGATTCTTTATAAGCCTTCAAGTAAAGCTGCTGACAGACTTCCTTTATTTGCTGAACGCTGATGCGCTTTAGTTTCGTTTGGGGGCGGACGAAGTAAAAATCAGGGTGCTTCAATGGATCTCCTTCGAGCAGCTCTCTGGAAAGAGCCATCCCTACGTTTAACAACAATGAAGCATCGGAACCGCTGAAGAGATAAGCTGAGGCGATCCTTTGGTTCAGAATCCCTTTTTTGAAGAGTTGAATACAACTTTCATAGCTCAAAGACATGGCTAATCTTCTCCCATACAAGAGTGGCAATTTCCTCAGGGCTTCCTGTGGCTTCCAAGACATAGAACCTTTCTGGCTCTCTGCTTGCAAGCTCTAAATAAGCTTTTCTTACTGTATCTAAGGAACTCTCAAAGTCAGCCTGCAGCTTGTCAATACCTGATTTTTTACCATCCCTTTTTTTAATCCTAAACTGAGAACTTTTCACTGGGATGTCCAGTAGAATCGTTAAAGTTGGCTTTATACCGGCCGTCGCTAGTTGGTTGAGCTCTTCAATGGTTTTTAGAGGAATGCCACGTACTACTCCCTGGTATACAAGAGTCGAATCGGTAAAACGATCAGCAAGAACCCATGTATTCTGTGCAATCTCAGGCCCAATGATTTTTTTTATTAACTCTGCTCTACTCGCTTCAAACAAAAAGAGTTCGGCCAGCGGGCAGAAGCCTATAGCCGAATGTTTTAAAAGCCTGCGTAATCGTTCTCCAAGTGGTGTGGATCCAGGTTCTCTAACCAGGATAACCTTCTGTCCCCGCTCTTCTAATCGTTTTTTTAGCAGGCGAATCTGGGTTGTTTTCCCACAGCCTTCACTTCCTTCAAAACTAATAAAGCGTCTTTTTATACTTTCCATGCTTTTTGTCCTTCTGGAGTATCTTGGACTATCCAACCCATTTCTTGGAGCTGCTGTCGGATCCTATCGCTTGTCGCCCAGTTCTTGTTCTTTCTGGCTTCAGCTCGCATCTGAAGCAAAGTTTGAATTTCAGGGGGAATTTCCACACTGAATTCTCCGATTCCTAAGATTGTATCAACAAGTTGCCAACTTCTTTGGAGTGGGGGTAAAGGCTCTCCTTTATCCATCATCCGATTGGTGTGTCTGATCCAATCGAAAAGATGACCGATTGCCTCTGTAATATTTAGATCATCCGCTAAAGCCTCAACAAAGCAGCGAAGAAATCGAGTCTCTTCTTCATATTCTTGTAGTTGGAACTGAGATTTAGGGAGGCTTTGGAAGCGGCTTAACCACTGATCGATTCTTTTGACAGCTTCACGTGAGGCTTCCATACCCTGCCATGTGAAATTGAGGGTCTGTCGATAATGGGAAGCCGTTAAAAGATGATACCGAAGCGTCCTTTCATTAAATCCTCTTTCTAAAATGTCTCGGATAGTATAGATATTGCCTAAAGACTTAGACATCTTTTCGCCCTCAACCAGTACATGTGCTACATGAAACCAGTGGCGAACGAAATTTTGTCCAGTCACAGACTCGCTCTGCGCTATCTCATTTTCATGATGAGGAAAAATAAGATCGACACCCCCGCAGTGAATGTCTATTTCATTGCCTAAATAACAGATACTCATGGTGGAGCATTCTATATGCCATCCCGGTCTTCCTATTTCCCATGGAGAAATCCAACCGACCTCTCCGTCTTCCGGTTTTTTGGCTTTCCATAAGGCAAAATCCCCATAATGTTCTTTGATGTATTCATCAGCCAATATGTGAGATCCAGGTTTTAATTTGTCTTTTTCTAAATGAGAAAGTTTCCCATAGTCAGGGAATGAAGCGATGCGGAAATAAACTGATCCATCCTCTCCAATATAGGCATGGTTTTTGTCTATCAGTTGGCGGATAAATTCAATCATCTTCTCAATGTGTTCAGTGGCCTTTGGTTGAAAATGCGGCTTAAGCAAATGAAGAGTTTGCATATCTTGTTCGAATGCATCGATATATTTTTGAGTATATTCGACTAGAGAAAGGCCAGCGGCACGAGAAGCTGCAATTGTCTTGTCATCTATATCGGTATAGTTCATGGTGTGAATCACCTTATATCCGAATAGTTCAAGAGCTCTTCGGAGAAGATCCACACAGAGAAAGGTTCTAAAATTGCCGATATGAGCAAGGTTATATACTGTTGGTCCGCAAGCATACATGGTAACATGCGGAGGATTGATCGGCTTAATGGGCTCAAGTTTGCGGGAGATTGTATTGTACAAACGAAAAGGAGGAAGAGGAAAAGAGAAGTTCATTTTTTTTGTTGTTGAAAAAGGTTATTTTTTCAATAGTGTTCCTCACTAAACAAAAGATTGGTTCATTTCTTTTTGCTTCTGGAGCACAGAAAAGATTTCTTCGGCTGGGTATCCCAAGATTTCGGAAAGGGTAGGGTGATAAAAAGGCATATGCAAAAGATCCTCAACTTTTCCTCTAAAATACATGCACGTACTCAACAGATGAATCAACTCTGAAGCATGAGGACCAATAATGGAACCGCAAAGAATTTCTCCAGTGGAAGGCTCAGCATAGATTTTTACAAACCCATGTTCTTTTCCTTCGATAATGGCTTTCCCATGATCTTGAAAAAAATACTTAGCGCTTATCATTCCACCATTTCGAGGCAAAATGCCTACCATTGCTATTTCTGGATCAGTAAAAACAACTTCCATTGTCAAACGCCTTGAAATGACGTGGCTAGGTTCTTTACCCGCTAGGAGTTCAAGAGCGTTTTTAGCAGCAATTTCTCCTTCTTCTCTGGCAATGTGCACGATTCCAAAGTTGCCTGTAGCATCTCCCGCGGCAAAAATATGGGGGATGGAAGTCTGCATTTTATCATTGACCTCTAGCGATTGAAAATCCGTATGAATCCCTATCTTTTCTAATCCAAGATGTTTTAGGTTCGGTTTTCTTCCCAGGGCATAGAAAATTTCTTTGGATAAAACGTCCTTCCTTTTTCCTTTAAAAAAGAAAGAAACTTTTTTCAACCCATTAACAATCGAGACGGATTCAATTTGAGTATCGCTAAAAACAGTTATGCCCTCGGCTGTAAAACAATCCTTGAGGCATTGGGAAACTTCCGGATCAAATTGTTTCAAAAGCCTAGGGCTTCTTTGAATGATTGTCGTTTTGCAACCGAGTCGAGAAAAAAATTGGGCAAATTCGCAAGCAACAGGTCCACCGCCCAGAATGGTAAGACTTTCTGGCAAATGCTCCAGTTCAAGTGCTGAATCGCTTGTAAGGAATCCAGACTCAATTAAGCCTGGAATGGGCAGTGGATCGATTATAGAGCCAGTCGTTATGAGGATAACATTTGCATAGAGGAGTTGCTTTTCCCCATCTCTTCTTCGTATTTCCAATTCGTTGGGGCTCTTGAAAGAAGCCTGGGCTTGAATGAAGTCTACTGGTAATGAAAAAATCTCTTCTTCTCTATATTTAGCAAACCTCTCAACGAGTTTTCTTTTTCTCCATTGAATCTGCTGCATATCCACTGAAATAGCCTCTACTTTCAATCCAAAAGTTTTGGCTTGTTGCAAATCCCAAAATCGGCGACTGGATTCAATTAATGTTTTTGAAGGCATACAGCCTTTGAGTATACAAAGCCCTCCAATCTTTTCTGCTCCTTCGATCAGGGCGACTTTGATTCCCTTTTTTGCGGCTAATGAAGCAGCAGCAAAACCCGCGGTTCCTGCTCCGATGATGGCCAACTGGTATGGTCCCTTCATTGAAAATCCTCAAAATTTTTTTTGCAATCTTTCTTCAGGGCTAATCAGCAAAAAGAGAGAAGAAATCTTTTACGCAAGCAAGGTCTTCAAAAGAGTAATCGGGTTGGTATTGGTTAAGTTCTTCCTTGCTGAAGCCTCCAGTAGCCACAGCAATCGAAGTAAAACCTGCAAATTTAGCGCAAAGAACATCGTGAGGAGTATCTCCCACTACCCAAAAATTCTTTTTTTCAATACCCTGACCGAACATTGCCATAACAAGCTCAGCAGCCATACTGGCTAAAGAATTTCTTGATTCGTGTTGATCACCAAACAGCCCAAAAGAAAAATAGGTCCATAGCTTATAATAGGAAAGTTTGATCTGAGCAGCTTTTCTGAAATTACCGGTCAAAAGCCCCATTTTGACAGTAGAGATAGTACTTATTGTTTGCAAAATATCTAATATTCCTCGACAAAGCTTCCCTGTATCATGACTTGTAAGTTCTTCCCGAAGAACTTTCAAATAATGATTTCTGTAAATAGAAAGGTTTTCAGGGGTCCATGGCACCTGGCATCTATTCAAAATTTGTTTTGCGATCATGAGATCTGTTCTTCCCCGATAGTCTAATTCTTTGGGATGCATCTCTAGATTATAGAGTTCATTGATTGTCCGAAAAATAGCTCTTAGTCCGCTCCCAGTAGAATGGATAAGAGTGCCATCGATATCCCATAGAATGATATGTTTTATTGTTGACATGAAAGGATAATGTTACAATTGCAGCCTTTAGCTTTAGAATCCAAGGATAGAGTATCCACAGTCAACGTAAATCGTTTGTCCTGTAATGGCTCTGGATTCATCTGATGCGAGAAATAAAGCAACCGATGCTACTTCTTTGGCTTCTACATTTCTTTTCAATGGGGATTTTGCTTCACATTCTTTTAAAAACTTTGTAAATCCGCTGATTCCTCTTGCAGCTAATGTGTTTATTGGCCCAGGACTTAAAGCATTGACCCGTATCTGATCTTTGCCAAACTCATAGGCCAGATACCTTACGGAGGATTCAAGGGCTGATTTTGCGGGCCCCATAATTTTGTAATTTAATATAACTTTTTCTGAGCCATAATAAGATAACGTCAAAATACTGCCTCCATCTCTGAACAAGGCTTTGGCTTCCCTTGCTAAGGCTATAAAAGAATACACACTTATTTCAAAAGTTTTTATAAAATCTTCTCGAGTTGTCTCATAGAAGTTTTTTTCTAATGCTTCTTTTGGAGCAAAAGCAATGGAGTGGAGTAAAAGATCGATTTTGGGAAAATGTTTTACAGCCTGCGAAAAGAAAGATTTAATTTCTTGTTCATTACTGACATCACAAGGAAAAGCCAAAGAAGGAGGACTAGGAGGGAGTTCAGAAAGGAGAGCTTCCACAGGTTTCTTTAGTCTTTCTCCCTGGTATCCAACGATCAAGTTGGCTCCGGCCTCGTGCCAGGTTTTGGCAACGGCCCAAGCGATGCTCCATTTATTAGCAACACCAAAGACAAGGGCATTTTTTCCTAATAGTGGCTTATAATTCATAATAAAATCCTTAATGAAGAAAACAAAAGAAAATATAAAGAGCAAATTTTAAATCAGTAAGCACAAGCCTATCTTTTTTTTTTAAAACGAGTTGTTCGATTTTTTTTCTGAGATGTAGATCTAGAACTAATTTCCGAACGAAGATCTTCCATTCTTTTCCCCCATCCTTTCAAATGGGGCGTTCATTTCTACTCATAGGCCATTTATTTCTACTGGAAATCTCTCCTAAAAGCAGCTCAACTGCCCAATTAATAGTCATAATTATCTGAATCTACTCCATGGCTGCGGATTTTCCTTGACAAATGTTTTATTGAGGAAGGTAAAGATTTTCTGAAATTTATCTTCTCAGGGATAGGAAAGGGAAGGGGAAGGGCTAATATTAGATTAGTTTAGAAATAGCCTGCAAGCCTACTACACTTATAATGAGAAAATACTTTAATTTTTTAATTCGCCAGGTTTGGTTTATTAATGTTCTTTAGCTTTTATCCTTATGCATTCCTTGCCTAGGCTAAGATAAAAAATGAGAAAAATGTTTGTTTAGTTGCTCTGGCTCGAATCGTCCAAAAGTTCTGAGAGTTTACCACTGGAAATGGATGGAGAGGAAAATCATTTTGTAACTAGCAGCAATGCAAGCCATGCTCTAACAACGTTAGCAAATGTCGTTCATAGCCTCACCCAGAAGCTAATTAATATGGTAAAACTGTTAATTTTTTTTAATACTTTATTTCCTAAAAAATCTTTCAATATATTTTCTATATTAGGAGATTATATAGATTTCTCATTGTCTTTTGATCGCATTTCATTTATTAGTAGTATGGCGCTTTTGGTGAATAACTAAAAAGTGATAGAGATTCAGGTCTATTGATCTGGATCGCAAAGGAATGAAACGAATACTTATTTTGACGGCCGGTTTTGGAGAAGGTCATAACACTGCGGCACGGAATATACAGGAAGCCATTGAACATCTGGAGCCGGACGAAGCGATTGTTGATCGGATTGATCTTTTTGATACCTGTTATGGCAAGTTCAGCGATCTGTTGCGGCAAGGCTATCTAACAGCCATTAATCGTGCACCATTAATTTGGCGAGGGATTTATTCCATTTTTGATCGTACGAGTTTTATAGAAGACGTACTGGTGGCTTTTGCCAAAATGAAGCAGGCCTTGGATTGGTTGCTGAGAGAAATGCAACCTGACATCGTTCTGTCGACTTATCCTTTCTATAATTTTCTGATAGAAGAGATCTTTAAAGATGGGAAGGAAAAGAACTTTGTTCAAATAACCGTCATCACTGATTCGATCACCGTCAATTCTTTTTGGTATAGGAGTTGGAGCGATTATTTTGTAGTGCCTAATAAAGATACGGCGACCATTTTAAAATCAGCAGGCATAGCTGAGGAAAGGATTCTTGAATTTGGTTTTCCTGTCCAACTTGAATTTTTGGAGTATGCTCAAAACTCCATGCCTTTGGAACCCATACGACAGCCCAAGATTTTATATATTATCAATTCGGGAAGAAAAAAAGCATCAAAAATTATTGATCAACTCTTATCCAGAAAGAATTGGGAAGCGACGATCGTCGTGGGGAAAGACGAAAAACTCTTTTACAATATTGCTGAACATGTGAAAGGCTTTGAAGAACGGGTTAAAGTTTTGGGATGGACAGATAAAATTCCCGAGCTTTTGCTCAATCATCATGTGATTATTAGCAAAGCAGGTGGTGCTACAGTACAGGAAGCTATTGCGGCTTGTTGTCCGATGATCATTCCACAAGTTGTTCCTGGTCAAGAAGAAGGAAATTATGAACTTTTACGAAGATACGAAGTGGCTTGTTTTGCTGAAAAGCCATCGGATATCGGATCCGCTCTGGACTTTTTATTTGAAAACGAGGCTAAGCATTGGAAAAAATTAAAGAACAATCTTAAAAAAATCAGTAAGCCAGACAGTTCCCTTAAAATAGCTCGGTTTGTTCTAGAACAATCTGTCCTGGAAATCATCCCTTCGAGGGTTTTCCCTTTTCCTGGGAAAAGGTTTGAGAATGTCAATTTTTCAGTGACCAAAACGAAAAGCTCTCAAGCATTACTGTGCGATTTTCATATTCATTCGACTTATTCTGATGGGAGGTTATCCGTAGGAGAGATCGTGGATTTTTATGGACAGCGCGGTTTTGATTGTATCTGTGTAACCGATCATCTTGTTGACAGAAAAAGATTGATCGGTAAGTTCTGCGAACTGACTGGCCTTGTATTAACACCGACTAAAGTCGGTGAGTATTTCGAAACGATAGAGAAAGAAAAAAAAAGAGCATGGAAAAAATATGAAATGATTCTCTTCTGTGGAATAGAATTTAACAAAGACGGATATAGCCCAAAAACCTCTGCGCATCTACTGGGGATCGATCTTAAAAGCCCAATTGATCCATGCCTTTCTTTAAAGGAGATTATTGCTGAGATCCATAAACAAAATGGCTTAGCTGTTGCCTCTCATCCACACATTTTCCAAAGTGTTTGGGGGCCGAACACCCTATTTTTATGGGAAAATCAGCAAGAATATGCTCCTCTGCTTGATGCTTGGGAGGTGGCAAATCGGTATGATCTATTTTCTCCCGTTGGCTTAAAAAAACTGCCTTTTATTGCTAACAGTGATTTTCATAAGCCAAAGCACATCTATTCCTGGAAAACAATCCTCCATTGTGCAAAAGAGGCGAATGAAATCAAAGAATGTATTCGTTCCAATAGGAATGTTGCCATAACCCTTTATCGGGATCATAAGTTTGGAACGTTATTTCAAAAGAAGGATTTCGAACTGGAAATTGCCTAAGGCTTTGATGCGTCGAATGATCTTGCCTTCTTGCGCTGCTTCTTTTACGGAATTCCAACTATTAAAACGGCTGCTTGCCAATAGGAATTGCAAGCTTGCGTTCCGTGATCTATTAGCAGCAGTTAAAGCAGATGAAAAGGAAGTGTGGGAAAGTCTTTGCAGGTTGCAGGAACAAGGGTTTGTCATTAATTGCTCACCTCTAGTGGGGATATCTCTTGAGGATCCTTTACCAGATATCCTCCATCCGGGAGAACTCCAGATTCTGTTGGAAAGAGGGGACTTTCACATCCGTTGGAAATCAGAGATTTTTCAAGTAATTGGTTCGACAAATGATGAAGTAATCAAGCAGGCAAAGAGAGGGGCTAAGGAAGGGCTTGTGGTCGTCTCTGATAGGCAATTGCAGGGAAGAGGAAGGCAAGGTCGATCATGGGAATCCTTCCTTCCCTTAGGTCTTTATATGACAGTGCTATTGCGACCAAAATGGCTAGTAGCCAATCCTCAACAATTGGCTATCTTAAGCTCTCTTTCTACGGCGGAAGCCTTATTTCAAATGGGTTTGAAAACTGTGGCTATTAAATGGCCTAATGATATCGTTGTTGCTACTAAAAAGCTTGGAGGAATACTGATAGAAATAGATCGGGACGAAGGTGGAGAGTGGTTTGCTGCAATAGGCATTGGCATTAACCTCAATCAACAAAGAATCCACTTTTCAGAATCCTTGCAAGGAAAAGCCACCTCCTTTTACTTGGAGACGGGGAAAAAGGTGCGAAGAGTGGAGCTGTTGATAGAAATCCTCAGTCGATTGGATCGGAATTTGCAGCGATCTTTTGGCGCGATCAAGTCATCGTGGGAAAAAAGGATAGTGCTGTTGAATGAGAAGGTTACTTTTGAAGTAAATGGTCAAAAAATTGTAGGACGAATGAAAGGTATAGATGAAACAGGTTGTTTGCTTATAGAGAGTGCAAATGGAAGCATCCAAAAAATTTTTTCCATTTGAGCTGGTTCATGGTGGTCAAGATATGTCTTGAAATAGGGGCGAATGATCCGGAACGAATAAAAAAAGGTAATCTAAAAGTAAAAAATGCCCTTTTTTATTTTCTAGAATTAAAATAGAATAATAGCATGGTTGCAAATCCCAAAAGGTGGCCAGGATCCGGTGGAGGAGATCCTGGTGGCAGATGGGATAAAGAGAATAAAACGATAATTTTTATCTTTTTATTTTTGTTTATTCTTTACATGTCGGCGCTATTTTTTCGAATATGGAGAACGTTTGGATGGTGGTAGGATACGAGTTTTAAATGGCTAGTGAGAGACAAATGTTCTTTATTTGAATTCCTTTTCAGAGTTTTTTTAAAGCTAAACAGCACTAGGAGAAAATGCTTATGATTCCACTGGAAGACAACTATATCGATGTGATTGGGAAAGCGCAGAGAGGGCTTAACATCAGTGACGAAGAGCTGGCACAAAGAGCGGCTGTGCCTTTCGAAAAACTCCAGAGGCTGAAAGAAGGAAAGTTGGATGAGGAGGTTTTAGCAAGAATTGCTCCGGTGCTTGGTCTTGGGAAGAAGGCGCTTTTGGATTTGGCTAAAGGTTTATATTACCCAAAAGATCCAGGGGTTATTCCTGGCTTCTTTCACTTTAATACGAGATGGGAAGATATGACTGTTAACAATTATCTTTTATGGGATACGATGACAAAAGAGGCTGCGGCTTTTGATACGGGAGGCAATTGCACCGAAATGCTTGATGCTATTAAAGTAAATGGCTTAAGCGTAAAATACATTTTGCTGACGCATACGCATGCTGATCACATCGCTGAGCTAGGAAGGCTTAAACGGGCCGTAGAGGCTCCTGCTTATTGCTGTCAACTTGAGATTATTCCTGGAGCCGAGCCGTTCTCTCCAGGCAAGACATTTCAATTAGGTAATTTGTCCATTAGCTCTTTTCTTACTAATGGCCATTCTCCCGGAGGGGTTTCTTACTATGTTACTGGAGGAAAGAGAAATCTAGTCATTGTGGGTGATTCACTATTTGCTGGCTCAATGGGAGGGGGAAATTATTCCTATACGGAGGCCTTAAGGAACAACCGGGAAAAAATTTTAACCCTGCCTGATGATACGATTATATGTCCTGGGCATGGGCCATTGACAACGGTAGGTGAAGAAAAAGTCCATAATCCTTTTTTTGCTTTCAATTGATTAGAAAGTTATGAAATGATGCATTTGAATCCAAGGCTTTTCTTTCCTAAGGAAAGAAAGATAATGAATATAAACTTAAAAAAGGAGGTACAATGAAACTAGTTCCCTTAATTGGATCTGGAGTTGCCGGTCCACTTGGTGTGCTGCATTTGCCAAGAATGTGGCTGAAATGTATCCTGGCTGCTAAAGGCATGCTAGCTGATGGTTATCCCGACCTAGGTAAAGGGTTTGATGCGATGACCATGAATGCCCTAAATCTCACTGAAGATGAAGTGCGAAATTACATTAGAACCAATCTACCAAGCTATACAGAATTTGAAGCTTGGATCGTAGAAAAAAATGGTGGGAAAATTGATGGAGCCAAGGTTGCTGCTCACAACAGGGCTGTTTTGCAGTATCATCATGACGCAGAGACAAAGAAAGCCATTTTGGAGGAAGCAGGTCTCAAAGATGATGGGTCTATGCCTGATGCAGTGACTTTGAACGCAATCGATGATTTTACCTGTTTCCATAAGTGGCTAAAAAGCCAATAAAAAAAAATATAAGCTTCTTTAAGAGGCTTAGAAAGGCTAAGAGCTCTTTTCTCTTAGCCTTTTTATTTTTATGTTTTATTGTTTATATTAATAATTCATTATCAATAGCATCATGCGACCATTGCAAAATAATGGGCTGGGGGTTTTGTGTTGTCTGTGGGGTATAGGAATAGGCTTATGGTTTTTGTCTTTTAAGTCCTATGGATTGGAGAGACTAAAAATTCTTACTTCTATTGCGCCCCTGTATTGTTTTTGTGTCAACATTGGAGGGGAGTATGTCACAGTGAAAAACTTGATCTTCTTTGGAGCTGAGCCCCACGAAGTTTCCCTATCCATGCGGCAGATGCAAGAGATTCAAGATTCAGATTTGATTGTTATTAATGGATTGGGAATGGAAAGTTGGCTGGAAAAGGGGCTCAGTTCAAAAGAAAAAGCAAAAAAAATTGTTGTTTCTACCGTAGGGATAGAACCTATTCCTTCCATTGGCTCTCTTAATAAACTTCCAGCAAATAGCCCTTATTCTTTTAACCCGCATGTTTGGCTTGATCCTAACTTGGCTATTCAGCAAGTGCTGAATATTAAAAAAGCGTTATGCCAACGGGATCCACTCCATACAGAAGCCTACGAAAAAAATGCCGCTTCCTATATATTCAAATTAAAAGAAATCGATCGGATGTATCGAGAAAAGCTTCAAGAGATCGCACAAAAAAAAGCCTATTTCTTTAATGACTCTTTTATGTATCTGACAAAGCGCTACGATATCCTTGTAGCTGGTATTCTTGAAGAATGTGGCCAAAGAGAAGGTCTATCGCCTAGAAAACTTGCAACCGCCATTGAAACCATGAGGAAGGAAAAGATCCCTTTCTTTTATACTCCTTTTTCAAAGAAAGCCCTTGTCATGGAAATCATCAAAGAAAGCCAGACTTGCAGCGGAGAAATCGATTCGATGGAAAGCGCCAATCCTGATCCATCTCTCTATGAAACTATAGCAAAAAAAAATTTATCGGTTTTGGTAGAAGTTTTTGGAAAGAAAAACCTTTGTTGGTTCCACAACTTTGAGGTCTGTGCCGATGGAAAAGAGCAAAATTAAAGCCCCAGAGCCAGTTTCTTTCTTCTCCAGCCAACAAAAGCTTCTTTTAAAGGCTGACTCCGTTACGATTGTTTATACAGAGGAAACGGCCGTCGAGGATGTCAGCATGGAAATAGAAAGAGGCAAGATTGTGGCTCTCATTGGACCGAATGGAGCAGGGAAGACAACGCTATTGAAATGTTTTGCTGGGATCATTCAACCCAAAAAGGGGAGCATTTGGCGACGGCCTGGGCTCGTCATTGGTTATTTGCCTCAAAGACCGTCGATTCCACGGTATCTGCCGGTAACGGTTGAAGAGTTTATATCGCTGAGGCTTGGAAAATATCAGCTGCTTAATGGACTTTTTGGTCGAAAGGAAAGGAAAGAGAAGATTGCTGAGCTTTTGAAATGCTTTCAGGCTGAAGATTTACTCGAAAGAAGACTGCAAGAGCTTTCGGGAGGAGAAATGCAAAAGGTAATGGTGGCTTCTACACTAGCAAAAAATCCTGACTTACTCCTATTAGATGAACCGTTAACTGGAATAGATGCAACTGGTGGAATCGAATTTGATCAATTACTTCATGAGCTTAAAGAAAAAAAAGAAATAGGCACAGTGCTTGTGAGTCATGATTTACAACTGGTCTCACATATAGCCGATTGGATCTTTTTTTTGAACCATCGGGTTCTTGCTCAAGGAAAACCTTCCGATGTGCTTCAGGAAGAAAAACTTGCTGCTGTCTACAATCTTATTCATGGCAAATAGATAAAAGATGGAAATTCTTTCTTTTGATTTTTTAAGGCGTTCTTTACTAGGGGCGGCTATAGCCGGGCCAACTTGTGCTCTTTTAGGAATTATCACAACTTCTCGCGGACAAGCCTTTTTCAGTGATTCTCTCTCCCATGCTTCCATCGCAGGCTATGGTCTGGGGCTACTTATTGAGCTACTTGCCTTTCGATACTTCAACCTGAGCTTCCCTGAGACTTTCCTTTCCGCTTTTCTTTTTCTCTATTGTCTTGGGATCTCTCTTTGTTTTGCCTATTTTTTGAATAAATCCAAACTGGAGTCGGATACCCTACTTTCGATCATTTTTACAGGAACTGTGGCCATAGGCATTCTCCTATTAACTAAAATTGTTCGCTATCCTTTGCTTGAATCCCTGCTTTTTGGAGACATCAATGCAAGTTCTTGGACCGATATTGCTCTACTGGGAATGGTTGCTGTGGTGAGCTTATCTTTCCTTCTATTTAATATGCCTGCTCTTTTGCTTACCATGATCGATGAAAATATGGCGATAAGCGAAGGGGTCGAAGTCAAAAAACTTAACTATTGGACGGTGCTGCTAATTGGAGGAGTGGTTGCTTTGAGCCTTAAACTGCTTGGGGCACTCCTAGTAAGTGCAATGATCGTTATTCCCGCAGCAGCGGGAAAAATATGGGCATGGAATTTCCGTTCTCTTTTGTTGATTTCCCTTGTCAATGGGTTTTTGGGAGCTGTTGGAGGGGTCATTCTATCCTATTATATGGATGCGATGACAGGTCCAACCATTGTGGGATGTGATATTTTTTTGTTATTATTGGCTCTATTGTTTAAAAATCTCTTTAAGAAAAAAAACCTAAAAACTATACGGAATAGTTAGAGGCTTTCTAAGCTATCCATCGCCTCTTTTAGATTTTCAAACAGAAAAGAAGGATTGGCCGATAACAGTTTTATCTTGGAGTTGTAACCCGTCAACACTGCGGCAGAGAAAATGCCGCCTGCATGGGCAGCTTCGATATCATGAACCATGTCCCCAAAAAATATCGTCCTTTGAGGATCGATCTTTTCTTTTTCGATGATCTGTTTGATGGCAATTCTTTTGTCCTCTATTTCTGTATAAATGCGGTCAAAGTATTGTTCAATGCCTAACCGCTTAGCTTGTTTTATAAAATGACCCTGATGGATAGTGCTTAAAAGAATTACTTGGTATTTCTTCTTTTGACAAAACTCTAAAAATTCAAGGGCATAGGGCAATAGTGGAATTTTAACCTGGAACAGCCGGAAGATCGCATGGTAATGTTCGTTCATCTCCATGAAAGAAACTTCTGGTAAATAGCTCTTATAGAATTCCTTAAGCGGTAAGAAAAATGTTTCTTTGAATTCTTCAATCGAAAGTTTAGGCTTTCCGTATAAACCAAATATAAAATTTGAGGCTTTCAAGACAAAGGGCAAGTCATTAGCAAGAGTGCCCGACCAATCCAAAAACACAGTTTGAATTTTTTTCATCGCTTTTGTTTTTTTTGAAAAGATGACTAAACAATCAAAACAAATTCAATCGGTTAATCAATAATCTCAATCTGCCATAGGATCGTTTGTCAAATGGGAAAACGATTCTGGGAAGATGGGCTATTTCCGGTTCATTCGATTCCTGTGGTAAAGCAGAAGACAAAGAAAAAGCATTTGGTTTTAAAATGATGTCAGAAAAATCCTTTTGGATCGATTCAAGAGCCTCTGTTGGAGGGATTCTAAAAATACGTAAGACTAGATTATCCCCAACAAACCGGTAAGAATGAAAGTTATGATAAAAGGAGAGGATTTCTTTTTTGGCTTCATGTAAGTCTTCAGTGACCAAGAATAAATTAAAATCTTCTGCAGATATAAGGCCTCTTTTCAAGAGATTGTTTGAAAGAAACTCGACAAAGTTTTTCCAATAGGTCCCTCCGGGGACATCAATAAAAACAAAAGGGACAAGAGGAGCCTTTCCTGTTTGCAGGAGGGTAAGAGTTTCAAAACATTCATCCATAGTTCCAAACCCGCCGGGGAAAAGGGCAATGGCATGGGATTCTTTGACAAAATGTAGCTTTCGGTTAAAGAAATACCTAAAACTAATGAGTTTAGGGTCACCATCGATAACTTCGTTGGGTTTTTGCTCAAAGGGTAGACGAATATTTAGCCCAAAGCTTTTATCCTTACCGGCTCCAAATTGAGCTGCTTCCATGATCCCTTCTCCGCCTCCAGTGATAACCATAAAGCCGCTCTCCACCATGATTTTTGAAAAATCTTTTGCACTGAGCCACTCCGGGGTTTGCGGTTTGATGCGGGCTGAACCAAAAATTGTGACTTTTTTAAAGGAGCGGTAAGGTTGAAAAATCGACTCCGCATATCGAATTTCTTTCAAGGATTGATTGACAAGACGGACATCAGCGTAAGGAGTGTTTTGGAATGAAAAGCGAAGCACAGTCGCGATCATTTCGAAGTATTCACGACGGTTTTCTATGACTCCTGCAGCTTGGAGTAACTCTTCTATTTTTTTGTCGATTTCCGGTTTACCTGAACTGTATACAAAGCTTTTTTTTTCTGTCACTTTATCTATAATGCCTTGTTAAAAAAGAATGGCAACTCTAATAGATCGGCTGAATGAATCTCTGCTCATTGGCGATGGGGCTTTGGGGACCTATCTTTATTCTCTTGGCATTCCTAGAGGCTATTGTATTGAAGAATTAAGTCTTTCCCATCCTGACTTATTGGAAAAGGTTCATAGGGACTATATCGATGCGGGGGCAAAAATTATCCGAACCAACACAGCCGAAGCGAACGCCTATCACTTATCGTTTTTCAAATTGGAAAAGAAACTCAAAGAAATCGTTAGCCGCTCCGTGCAGCTAGCCAAAAAAGCTCTTGGATCCAGAGAAGGGTGGATTGCGGGCACCGTAGGTCCTATCTGGACTAAGCCTACTGAATCGCCAATCGATATGGCTAAAAGACAAAGCCTCTATGAAGAGCTGGTTGCCTCTCTTATGGAAGAAGGAGTGGATCTTCTTTTTTTTGAGACTTTTACCGAGCTTTCTGAGCTTTTGCTTGTACTAGACATTGCTCGCAAAAAAGGAGCAGACAAGCTCTTTGCTTTTATCGCCTCCTTTGAAGAAGGAAAACTATCGAGTGGGGAAACCCTTGGAGAGGCTTTTTCGAAACTCAGGCTTGCAGGAGCAACACTTGTGGGGATCAATGGCGCCTGCGGTGTCCAAGCTTCGATTCATCTTTTAGAGGAGATTGAGCTAAAGGTCGGAGATTTTCTAGGTGCCTATCCGAATGCTGGTAAACCTGAATTTTATGATGGGACCTTTACCTACTCCGCCAGTCCTTCGTATTTTGGAGAGAATGTTGAAAGATTTGCTGAAGAGGGGGTATGTCTGCTAGGGGGAGATTATGGCACGGAGCCAGCGCATATAGCAGCGATGGCTCAAAGAGCCGCAACCATTAAACCTCTCAAAGAAAAACCTCCTAAAAGAAGACCTCGCTATCAGCTCTCCGAACAAGAGATTTTGCCACAGATTGAACCCTCCCTTCTTGAACTCTTAGCTCTAAAGCCTGTTTTCATGGTCGAGTATGATTCTCCTAAGACTTTAGCAATCGGAAAGTTTCTTGAGGGAGTCAAGGCAATTGAAAAAGCTGGAGCTGATGCGATAACATTGGCTGATAACTCACTGGCGATTTTAAGGATCAGTAACTTTGCTGCAGCCATTCATGTTAGAAGAGTTTCCAAAATGATTCCTATCCTCCATATAGCCTGCCGGGATAGGAATCTTTTAGGTTTGCAATCGGAGTTGATGGGGCTTGGCACCTTAGGGTTCAGACATATCCTGGCCCTGACAGGAGATCCAGCAAAATCTGGCGATCACCCAGGAGCTACTTCAGTCTATGATCTTAATTCTGTTGGATTAATCCGACTGCTTGCTAGTTTAAATAGGGGATTTAACGCTGCTGGAAAAGATCTGAAAGGTAAAACGGATTTTATCATTGGCTGTGCTTTTAATCCGAATACTTCCCAGTTTGAAGCTCAGGTGAAAAAATTGGAAGCTAAGCTAGCAGCTGGTGCGCAGTTTGTGATGACACAACCCATATTCGATATCCAGCTTATCAAAAAGACCTATAATTATCTGAAGCCTCTGGGCATCCCCGTATTTATTGGGTTAATGCCCCTTTTAAACTACCGAAATGCTGAGTTCCTTCATAATGAGGTACCAGGGATTTCTATCCCTGAAGCGGTACGTGAAAAATTGAAAGCATTAGATGGGGAAAAGGCTACGGAGGTAGGTGTGGGATTTGCACAAGTACTTGGGGAAGAAATTCTTTCGCTTTTCAAAGGCATCTATCTAATCACTCCTTTTCTCCGGTATGATATTTCGGTCAGGCTTTTGGAATTGCTCTCTAGTAGGAAAAAATCTTAGTGTTGACTAGGAATGGCTGGAGGCTCTCCGCGATGAATGGAAATTTTTTCGATCCATCGGATTCTTTCGAAAACGGATGGATGGCTTTCGTAGAACATGGAATAGAGTGGATCCGAATCGTAAGGTAAGTAATTAGTCGAAACGATTTTTTTCAGTGCCTCGATAAGTGGTTCCGCGGCCCATTTCAAGGCAGCGAAGGCATCTGATTCTTTTTCAGCCTTTCTCAAAAGCCAGTTTTTTAAAGGTTCTAGCGGATAGAGTAAAATAGGCAAGAGCACGATTGCCAGTCCAAAAGTGGATGGAGACCAGTTTGGATCCAGGCTAAATGCAGCTATCCAAGTTTTATGGGTATCAAGGAGGTTAAGGAAAACAAACAGGACCAATCCTCCCAAAAGGGTTACAAGTCGGCTTTTCCAGAGATGACCTAGCCGGTAATGGGCCAATTCATGGAAAAGTACTGCGATAAGTTCCTCCCGGTCTAATTGATTGGTCAACGTGTCGTAGAGTATAATGCGGCGGTGTTTGCCGAAACCGGTCAAAAAAGCGTTGCTGTGGAGGGAGCGTTTGCTCCCTTCCATAACAAAGATCTGATGGATGGGAAAACCATTTTTTTTGAATATTTTTTCTATTTTATCTTTTAAGTCTTTATCATCCAAGGGCTTTAAACGGTAGAAAAGGGGAATAATCCACACGGGAAGCATCCAGTCTATAAGAAAAAGGACTATAATCCAAATGGCCCAACAATATAACCACCACAAGGAAGAGGATTCTTTTATCCAGAGAAATAATAGAAAAAGTGGGCATAAGAACAAAAGGGAGAGAATCCAATGGCCAACCTGATCAAAAAGGAATAAAATTGGAGTCGTTCGATTGAATCCAAATCGAGATTCAATTCCAAAAGTCCTAATGGCAGAAAATAGTGTTCTTAAGGTATCTTCCAGCCAGAGGATGGAGATCAAAAAACAGCAGCCTGACCAGATCTTTGGAAAAGGAAAAATCTTCCAAAATTCTTCAAACATTCTTAGTCCCCCAAAAGGGATCCAAAAAAGGAACAGCAGATAGAAAAAGACAGAACGAAGTTGCGCCAATTTGATTTTTTGGTTGGCATAAAGGTAAGAATCGGATGGGGAACTTAAAGAGCCAAAAGAAGGATTGTTAATGAAGGGAAAGTTCTGAGAAGTCTTTTTTTTCGAAAGATATTTGAGTTGTCTGCTGCTCAACCAGTAATCCCAAGCGAGTTCGGCACTGGCAATAAGAACGACCGACCAAACAAAACTTTGCCCAAGGATAAGCATCTTTTTATGAAGGAATTTTAAGCAATTTCTTTACCAATAATTATGATAGAATAAATTTGGACGAACTAAAAATAAAAAAGATGGCTTATAAATTAATAGATTTATTTGTGTATTTTCTGAATTCTTAAAGGAAAAACGGTCTAGAAATAGAAAAGATGGCAAAGAAAATTAGTTGTTTTTTGCTCTATTCTTTTTTTTACTTTTGGCTCATTGTTAGTTCTTTTGCAATGCCCAAAGAAGAGAAAAAAGAGGCCAAATCTCCTGCTCCTGCAGCAAAAATATTTGTAGTGGCTGAATATGGTCCTAAACTTCCTCCAGAAAATCTCCAGAACAATGTCGATCGATATATGGAAAAAGTCTCCCGCACGTTCGATGCCTACGTGCAAAGGTCGGCAGCAAGAAAGAGGATGCATCTTTTGCCTTTTAGCTTTACTCCTTTACATGGTTTTGTAGCTCTTGGCTTCTATGTGAGTCCTTTGGGGGTGATTACTGAAAAAGTGTTTTTTATCGACTCTGGAGAAATGGCTGATTTGATAGAACAATGTTTGAGAGAAGCCTTAGTGAAGATGGCAGTTTTGGATCCACCTTCAAAAGAACTACAACAAGAGATTGGATCGGGGTTTTGGAAATTTTTTTGTTGTTGGTGGCCTCCACAATATGAGGGGTTAAATGACGATCTGGAAAACGCCGCCCGGTTATTCAATAGAGGAGGCAATTTCGGTCCAGGGGCGGGAGGAGGCGTTCCTTTGGAATTTCATCAAAGAAAAAAATAAGCTTTTAGCTGTTGAGGGGTCAGTAGCTTTTTTTTAGCAATGGATAAGATATTTTTCCTTTTTTTATTTTGTTTTTTTAGCATTGTAGCATTGCTTTGGGGACATCCAGTCGAAACTCTTTCTAATGGAGAGAGAGCCAGCGCCGAAGGTCCAAGAAAATACTTATTTCCCTTAGTAGGGGATTGGATGAAGGGTCCTATTCGGGCGGCTGCTTTTTTGATCGAATATGTCGACTTTCAATGCCCCGTTTGTAAAAGATATAACGAAATCAACAAACAACTTTTGAAAGATTATCAGGGAAGGCTATTGATCATTTATAGACACAAACCTTCCCCTACGCATCCTTACAGTTTTATAGCTGCATTAAGCGCTGAAGCCGCTGGCAAAGAAGGATGTTTTTGGCAAATGACAGATCTGCTTTTTGAAAAACAGGATCAATGGGCCAATGCCCAAGATCCATGGAAATTCTTTAGACAATATGCCCAATCCTTAAACATAGTCGACGAACGCTTTTTAAGGAACTTGAAAGATCCACAGCTGCAAAAGAAAATCTATAAGGATATCCAGAGTTCTCTTGCTTTAGGAGCGACGACGATTCCCTCTTTTTTCTTGAACGCTGAAAGGATTCCAAATCCTCAGTCATACGAAGATTTTAAAATACTCATTGAGGCTTCTCTTATTAAATCTAAAAAGACGCAAGTTCATGAGCATGCTGATATTAGAGTGGTGCTTGATGGAAAGCCAGTGGATTTTTCGTTGCCTAAATTTCAGTCGAAATACGGTCAGGAGCTAGATCCCTATGTCCATTTGCATCATGGCAATGGGAAGGTGCTCCATAAACATAAAAATGGGATCAACCTCGGGTATTTTTTTAACACCCTTGGCATGGATTTTGGCAAAGATCATTTTACCTTGGATACAGGCAAGAGATTTGAGCCCAGTGGCAATAAAGTTCTCCTGCTTTTTGTCAATGGCCGAAAAGAACCCTTAATGGATGCTTATGAACCTAAGGATCTTGATAGAATTCTTCTCTATTTTGGACCAAACTCAGAGGAACTGATTGCTAAGGAATTAGCTCTTGTGAGTGATGAGGCCTGCATCTATTCTTTAAAATGCCCGCAGCGGGGAATGCCTCCAGAAGAAGAATGTACTGGGCAACTTGGTTCGGATTGTCAATGATGAAAAATTCTCAGTCTGTCTCAATGGCAGCAGATAATGGGGCCAAGGAATTAGAATTGACCTTTCGCTTTTATTCTTTGCTGAATGATTTTCTTCCAGTCTGGAAAAGGCAAAAAGAAATAAAAAAAGCCTTTGGTAAACATACCACTTTAAAAGATGCCATTGAGTCTTTTGGGGTGCCCCATACCGAAATTGGACTCATTCTCTGTAATAGCCTTCCTGCTAGTTTTGAACAAAAAGTTATAGATGGTGCTCTTGTGAGCGTATTCCCCCATTTTAAAACGATCGACATTGGAAAATTAGCTCCAATTCTTTTTGAAAGGCCAAAACAATTTAAATTCATTCTTGATGTGCATTTAGGGACCCTAGCTCGATATTTGCGACTGCTTGGTTTTGATACTCTCTACAACAATAGCTATTCTGATGAGCAGCTGGCAGATATTGCCTATGCAGAGGAAAGAATTTTATTGACAAGAGATCCTGGGCTTTTGAAAAGAAAAAAAGTCAAGCAAGGCTATTTTGTCCGAGCCATTGAGCCCAGATTGCAAGCCATAGAAATCATAAGGGAGTTCCATTTAAAAGAAAAACTTAGTCCTTTTGGAAGGTGCCTACGCTGTAATGGCCTACTTCAATCTGTAAACAAAATAGAAATTAAAAATGTTGTTCCTCCAAAAGTCTGTGAAACACAGAGTTCTTTTCTAAAATGTCAACATTGTGGCAAAATTTATTGGCCGGGGAGCCATTATCATAGGATGAAGGCACTAGTTCTTTGGCTTAAGATCCATGCTTACTAACTTCTTTGGGAATGCCATGATTTTTTTTGCTTATCTCCTTAAAAGTATGGGGTATTTTCCTTTTTAACAATCCCTCAATTACCTTTATACAGTCCTATATTTTTCCTTATATTTTTTCTAGACTAAAATATGGGTTTTTTTTTTTTTTGGGGGGGAAATAGAATTGGAAATAGAATTATAAGTATAAATCTCTAGTTTATAGAGGGATACATTGAAAAAGAAGCTAGATAAGTATAAAAAAATCTTTGATCTTCTATCCCAATTAAAAAGTATGTTTTGTCCTGGATATCTGAGAAAGAATCTTCGCTCTTTTAACTTAATAAGTGATATTATCAAAGCCCTTTATGCAGTCTTAATAGAAAGTAAAAAGAATATCGTTTATGATTTATCAGGTATAGTTCAAAATGAGATTGAAGAATTTTTCAGGATTCTAGGACTAGGTGAGCTCTGTATTTTTTATTCCCTATCTGGAGCTGTGTTTGCTGCGCAGCAAACCTTATTTCCCGGAGTCTGGTGGGTAGAAAACAAAGTAGGCCCTGACAAACCTTCTAGGTTGAGTATCGAAATCGGATTAATCCCTCGATTTGTAACTGCAGAACAAGAAGAACGTCTGCAAAACTTGGATGTGGAGACTATGCTACCATCCCTCAAATCTACAAGTGTAGGATTACAGGCACTCATCAGTTCTTTAGAGAAGGATACTAAGGAAAACCATTTGGCTACCGAAAAAAAGATTCAATTAAATCTTCTTCCCCTATTTCCTCAGGATAAAAAAACATTGTTTAGCCTGTTACCGAAGACTGAAATTACAATTTATTCTCAACGAAAGCAGGCTTGGGTTTTTGGGACTCTATTGAAAAATATCTGGTGGATTGAAGAGCTTACCGATGTGGAAATAAATAGGTGGGAATTAAGCCTGCTTGTCTGCGAAATTCCTTATTCATTATTTCCTGTTAGCTCAGAACTTAGAATAAGCGCTAGAAGACTAGAAAAAATAGCTGCCCAGCTAAAACCATAATTTCATGAAATTTTCTTTTTTTTCCCTTTCCTATGCTCTAAAGTCTTAGCCACAACTTATTTTTTTAGAGCATCGTAATCCTCTGTACTGCTTTAAAGCTGAATGAAAAAATTAGTTTTTCTCTGTACCTTTTCTCTAGGCCTTTTTCTACTCTTTGTTTTCTTTGGTGCTTCTAAATACAAAACCACAGGAAAACAGGCTAAAGCTAAAGAGAATGTTTCTTTTTTCTCTAGGCTTGTAAAGAAAGCAAAAGAACTTTCATTTACTCCTTATTTGCAGCCTGCACCGGTTCCTGGCCAACTTTCCAATCTCAGTTATGACCAGTGGTTTGGTATTAGCTTTAAAGATCAAAGAGGAATCATTTCCAATGAAAGTCGGTTTGTGATTAAGCCTTTTCCCTTAGGATATCTTTTCTGTCAGCCTGTTTTTCTCCATCTGATCACTGCCAATGACGAAGAAAAAAACTATGATTTTGAACCTTCCCTTTTTGATTTTAAGAATGTGGAGCTGGAGAAATTGCCAAAAAACCTTGGATTTTCTGGCTTTCGAGTATTTTATGATTCGAAAGAAAAAGGGGGATGGGTGGAACTTTTTTCGATTGTTGGGGCCAGCTATTTTCGCAGCTTGGGACTGGGACAGACGTGGGGCCTTTCAGCACGGGCTATAGCTGTCAATACCACGGGAAGCAGTAAAGAAGAATTTCCGTATTATAGGGAATTTTGGATTGAAGAACCGAAAAAAGAGGATCGGTCCCTTTCTTTTTATGCGTTACTTGATGGAGAAAGTCTTACAGGCGCCTTTCATTTTTTATTTACTCCAGGAGAAACGAGCAAAGTGGAGATTGAAAATTATATTTTTTTGAGAAAGACAGTGGAAAAATTGGGAATTGCCCCCCTAACAAGCATGTTTCTACAGGGTGAAAATAGCCCACTTCTCTATAATCCTCTGCATCCAGAAGAACACGATTCCGATGGGCTTTCTATTCAGTTGGATACTGGTCAATGGATTTGGAGACCGTTGCAAAATCCACCCTTCTTTTCTTCCTTTGATTTTCCGATTCGCGGAAAGCTCCTTGGTTTTGGATTGATGCAAAGAGATAGAAACTTCGACCATTATAAATCAGTCCTCCTTCATTATGAATCTAGGCCAAGTGCTTGGATTGTTCCTAGTCAAGGATGGGAGGAAGGGGGACATGTAGAACTTGTCGAACTTCCCACGACAACGGAAACTAAAGACAACATTGTCAGTTACTTTGTTTCCAATACCCCTGCCCTTTCACAGAGGCAGTTTCACTATGCTTATACGATTTTTTGGGGTAGGGATGTGATAGCTGGGTCGGAGATTGGCCGTGTGGTTTCCACTCGCTACGCACAACTTGACAAAACCATCCGAGAGTATATTGTTGATTTCTTCATTCCAGGATTTTCTGAAGGGTTGGATCCACAGCCTATTCTTCTTGTTGGACAAGGTGCTAAACTGATTGAACTTAGAATAGAAAGAAATTCGTATGTCAATGGATTTCGGTTATCTTTTAAGATTCAAAGGCAAGAAGCAGGGCCCATCCCACTAAAAGCGTATCTTGAAGCAAAAGACTTTCCTTTGACTGAGACTTGGGATTATGTCGATTTTCCATAAGCAGATGAAAGCCTGGATGCTGTTCGCTTCTTTTTATCTGGCTTTTTCTTTCTTTTTTCTTTCTGAAGAAGGTTTGTCTCAAACGAACTTATGGGAAGAAATCAAAATAAAGGCTAGAGGTTTATCGAATCTACCTTTTCGTGAGCCACGAAGCCGCATTCCTAGCTGGTTGGAAAAACTCTCCTATGCCCAATGGGAAGCGATCCGATTTGATGCCAATAGCAGTCTTTGGAGAGAAGAAAATCTTCCTTTTGAAATTCAGTTTTATCATCTGGGTTCCATTTTCAGGGTGCCCGTTACTATCTTTGAAGTAGTACATGAGCAGGAAAGGAAAATTGAATTTTTGGAAAAATCTTTTTTTTATGGGCCCTCCATAGAGAAAAAGCCGATAGAAAGGGACATCGGTTTTGCTGGTTTTTCCGTTTATAGTTCAGACTGGCAAAAAAAAGAATATTGTATGATTGCGAAATTTCTCGGCGCCTGTTTTTTCCAGGGACTCACTTGTGGCCAAATCCCTGGAATAACAGCTAGAACAATAGCGATCAATACTGCTTTAGCCGATGGCGAGGAGTTTCCTTTTTTTAGGGAGTTTTGGCTTGTAAAGCCAAAAAAAGAGGATTCTGAGCTCGAACTCTACTCAATTGTGGATTCCCCTAGTATTACTCAAGCCTGTCGGTTTATTATTCTATCTGAGGGCTTCTCTACTGTGTGTAAAATTGATACACACCTATTTTTTCGTTCCTCTCCAAAAAAAATTGGGATAGCTCCTCTGTCTGCCATGTTTGAGTATGGAGAAAATGGTCCCAAAATCCTATCGGATTATAGACCTCAGGTTCATGAGGCTGACGGACTACTCATTGAGTCTACTACTGGAGAGTGGACATGGAGCCCTTTGGAAAATCCTTCACGCTTGGTTTTAAAGGAAATAGCTAACGGTCAACTGTTGGGATTTGGACTAGTTCAAAGGAACAGACTTTATGATCATTACCAGGATATCCACAGAAGCTTTCAGGATATGCCATCTGCCTGGGTACAGTTAAACAGCGGTTTTTTAGAAGATGGAAAAGTTGAATTGGTGGAGGTTCCGCTCAAAGATGATTTGAACAAAAACATTCTTCTTTTCTGGACGCCATCTAAAACCCCTTTTGCTGGTCAGTCACTGAGTTTTAGTTATTCTATCTGTTGGCTCAAAGGAGAGGTACCGGCTGAGGGAAAATTGGGCAAAGTCATTTCGGCTAGAGTGGACCGAACCAAAATATCTCAGGGAAAAACAGCTGTTCTCCTCAGTTTTAAGGGAGAAATGCTAGAAGAGAATGCCGCTTTAGAATTTAATCCAGTGGTTCATGTCCTGTCGGGAGGCGAGCTCCTTTACGCTACGGTTGGATGGGAGGCTCAAGAAAAAACGGCGCTGCTAGAAGTGCAAATTCAGGAAAACGGTAGAGAACCACTGCGCGTAGAAGGTTGGCTTGAAAAAAAGGGGAAAAAACTCACCGAAAGGTGGTATCAAGAATTTTTCAAATGAAGGATAATCAGCTGGCATCTTTTCTAACAGAGAGGCTGCTTTTCTATGCGAGCCTGTGCTCTTGTGAAGCAAAGGAGGCTAGAGAAGCTCTAGAGGAGGCTTTTAGCTCTGCGGATAATCCTGAAGAAGTTTTTGATACATTTAGATTTTTTTGTTCTGGCGCCAAAAATAAAGAAGCCTTTCTTAGGCAGTGGATGGAGGTGGAGCTGCAGCAGCTGCTCTTTGTCTCCAAAGAAAACAGCTGTTGCTTAGATCCAACCTTTTCTAAGCCCTTAGCAGTAGCGATGCTGCCGATTAAAAGAAAATCGATGACGGCTTCTGTGCTCTTGGAACCAAACCAGTTTCTGAAGATTGTAGCATTTTTTGGACGGTTACGAAGGAAGTCCGCTTAGCTTTTTATAAAGAAAAACCTCGATGATACTGCAAAGCTCTTGGGAAAGGATTGCGCTGAGGCGAAGGATTTTACTGCTTTTCCTAGTAATTATTCCCACCATAATAGCCAGCGAGTTCATGGCCGAAATTCTTCCATATAAGGGGTCTAATCCTTTGGAAATAGGCATCATTATTCTTTTTGGAATTCTCTTTGGTTGGATATCGATCGGTTTATGGACGGCGATTGCAGGGTTTCTGCTGCTTGTTGGAAATAAAGAGAAGTTTAAAGCAATGCCGATTGAATCCAAATCTATGATGACAGAAACCAAAGTGGCTGTCTTAATGCCCATTTATTGTGAAAAAGTTGAAAGGATTTGTGCCGGGATTGAAGCCATGTATAGGTCCATAGAAGAATATGGGAAACTTTCTTTTTTTGATTTTTTTATCCTTAGCGATTCGGATAGTCCAGATAACCAGATCGAAGAGGAGATTGGCTGGGCGAATCTTTGCAGAAAAGTCAACGGCATAGGCAAAATTTTTTATAGGATAAGAAGGGTACGGTTAAAGAAGAAAAGTGGGAACATCGCTGAATTTTGTAGGCGCTGGGCTGCTTATTACAAATACTTAATCGTTCTGGATGCGGACAGTCTCATGGGAGGGCAAACAATGATAAGGCTTGTGGAAATCATGGAATCCAATCCATCTATTGGAATAGTTCAAACAGTTCCTAAAGCGGTTGGTGCCAGTTCTCTTTTTTCTCGAATAGAACAGTTTTCAAGCCATCTTTTGGGTTCTATCTTTGCTGCTGGCATTCATTATTGGCAGCTTGGAGATGGCCAATATTGGGGACATAATGCAATTATCCGGACCGAGCCTTTCATAAAATATTGTGGCTTGCCAAAACTATCTGATAGGCTGCCATTTGGCGGAGAAATCCTTAGCCATGATTTCGTCGAATCAGCCCTTATGAGAAAATCAGGTTATTCGGTTTGGTTAGCTTATGAGCTTGAGGATAGCTATGAAGAGCTGCCTCCAACCCTTCTTGACGAATTGAAAAGAGACAGGAGGTGGTGTCAAGGAAATCTCCAACATCTTCGACTCATCTTTTCTAAAGGCTTGTTTATCTTTAATCGATTTCTTTTTCTTAATGGAGTGATGGCCTATGGTTCAGCGGTGCTTTGGGGAGGGTTTCTACTGCTTACTACTCTAGAAAGCCTGCTTCATATTTTTATCGTTCCAAATTACTTTCCTCAAGGGTTAAGCCTTTTCCCTAGCTGGCCTGTTTTTCATGCTGATTGGGCAGCGTTGCTTTTTCTCTTTACTCTTTTGGTATTATTAATGCCGAAGCTCTTAGGGGTGCTTCTTGTGATTTGGACTAGGGAATTGGAAAAATATGGGGGGCTGAAAAATCTACTAGAAAGTGTATTCCTAGAAATTCTGTTTTCGAGCTTGATTGCTCCTATCAAAGCACTTTTCCATGGTTTTTTTATTTTATCCGCTTTCTTGGGGAAGAGAGTTAGCTGGGGCAAACAGATACGGGAAGGAGCTGAATTTTCTTGGAAAGAGGGATTGTATCAGTTTTTCCCTGTGACTATTATTGGCATAGCTTTTGGGGTTGGTACCTACCTATTAAATCCTTCGAGTTTCTGGTGGCTTTTAGCTGTTATTTTTTCTTTTTTGCTTTCCATTCCTCTAGCTGTGCTTTCCAGCAGGATATCTTTAGGAAGGAAGGCAAAAGAAAAAGGGATCTTTATGGTTCCTGTCGAGTCAGATCCAACTCCTGTGATCGTTGCCCTAAGAAAAGCGCTAAACGAAAAGGCTTCTTATGTGAGAAGAGGACTTTCAATTTATGGCTTTAGATCTGCAGTCGTTGATCCGTTGATCCATGCACTCCATCTAGCCTGCATCGGTTTATCCAAATGCAAAAAGCAGTCTAGGGAGATGAAAGAATGGAAACAACAATTAATTGAACGTTTGCTTCAAAATGGCCCTGAGTCCTTATCCTCTTTCGAAAAAAAAGCGCTCTTAAGGGATCCCTATAGCTTGAGCCTTCTTCATAAGAAAATATGGACTGCTGATCCACCCATCTGGAAGCTCTGGGTGGGAGATTCCGAAAGATAGAATGAAAAACAAAACCAACGGTGTTAGAATACTTCCTAATGGCTATTGCTATTATTGGTTGTGGTCAATTGCTTAGAAAAGATGATGGGCTTGGCCCTGAGTTGATCCAAAGGCTTGCTTCATTGCATCCATCCCTGCCTGTAAAACTCATTGATTATGGAACATCGGGGTTTTCTCTTTTAGATGATCTGGAGGAATACGATTCATTGATTGTGGTCGATGGACTAAAGAGTGGATCTATCCCTGGAACAATTTTTATGGTTAGAGGGGAGCAGCTTGAAAAATTGCTAGAAACAGATCCCTATGTCGATCTGCATTCTTTCGGCTGGGATGATGCCTTGAAATGGGCTAAATGGCTCTATAAGGAAAGGTTCCCTAAAAATATTAAAATCTACTTGGTTGAGGTTAAAGAGGTGGGCTATGGGATCGGTCTTTCAGAACCAGTAAAAGAAGCAATTGAGAGACTTGTAGAAATGTTCAAAAAAGAGTTTAGTTCAGAAAAAACCGAGGTTAGCTAAATCTATGCATGAACTTTCCCTGTGCGAATCATTGGTTTCTTTGCTTGAAGAAAAGGCGCTGGAATTAGGATTTCACAAGGTCATAAAAATTGTCTTAAAGACAGCTCCCTTAGCCCTTGTTGAACCAGAAGCGATGAAGTTTTCCTTTTCGATTGCTTCTAAAGGAACAATTGCCGAAGGAGCTGAACTTCATATTGAAGAAATTCTTGTCAAAGCCTACTGCTTAAGTTGTCAAAAGGAAGGATTTGTAGGAAAAATTGGTGAGAGCTGTCCTAACTGTGAGGGAGTCATGATCTTATCCGAAGAGGTCAAAGAATTAACACTAGATAGTATAGAGGTCGAATAAAGATGGAGGGGTGGCCTACAACCATAGAAGAGTTGATTTCGGAACAAAAAAGAATAGCTATGCTTTCTGTTTCAAATTGGGAAAAACCTTCCAAACCATTTGTCTGTGCTGCCGTCTTCATCTGTTATGGACGACAAAGAAGTGGACCCGGTAAAAAGTTCGATCAAGGATGGGGGGCTGCTATTGCCCTTTTTCCCGATGGACAACTAAAGACTTTCACTATTTCTGAAAGAGCTTCTTTCGATTATATTCCAGGGTTGCTTGCTTTAAGAGATGGACCGTTATTAGAAAAAGCTGTCGTTGGACTTAATCTTCGCCCTGAGCTTCTTTTTGTCAATGCAACTTCAAGGGATCATCCTCACAGAGCGGGTCTGGCTCTGCATTTGGGGTATAAACTGGATATTCCTACGGTGGGGATCACAAGAAAACCTTTAATAGCCACAGGCGTTCTTCCAGGAAAGAACAGAGGAGATAGATCCGAACTTCGAATCGGGAACGAAACTGTTGCTTTTTGGCTTAGAACGCAAGAGAACAAAGCGCCGCTTGTTGTGCATCCAGGCTACCGACTTGATTGGGAGACAGCGATAGAGATTGTTCTTAGCTATACCATAAAATATAGGACTCCAGAACCATTAAGACTTGCTAGAAAAGCAGCTAGGTTATGTCGTGCGGGCTTGGTGCGTTCAGCTCTGTGCTCATAGATTCTTGTATTTTGTTCAGAAGAACAGGTTGTTTCTGATAGAAAAAAAGTTACAATTATTAAAAAAGGAGTGAACTTATGCCCACTTTTATTATCCTCAGCCGTTTAACTCCAGAAAGTATGAAGGAGCCATCAGAAATCAAAAATTTATCAAAGGTTGTTTCCAGTAAGATCAAAGAGGAATGCCCGGGGATAAAATGGAAAGAAAGTTATGCGACCCTAGGAGAATATGACATTGTGGACATTGTTGAGGCAAAAGATGTAGCTGAGGTGGAAAAAGCAGCGATGATACTCCGGGGATATGGAAAAGAAATCACTGAAACGATGTCAGCCGTTCCCTGGGATGAGTTTGTTTCCTCTATGGCGATTCATAAGAAATAGTTGGTTAAAAGAAAAGGGCTTTCTTCTTATTCGCGACTGACTTCTAAAGGACTTTTGTCTGTACGGATTCCTACAAAGACGGGCTGGCGGATTTTACCAACTGCTGTCCATTCTCTGAATGCAACTTCGCAAAGAATCATTGGTTTTGTCCAGTGGATAGAAAGAGATCTAGGAAATTGAATTGGTGGCGACTGACTGAGTGGGGTAGAAGAAATTTCAAGCTTTTTTAGTAGCCTATAAAGCTCCAGAGCTGTTTGTTCTGAGAACCCGCTGCCTACTCTGCCGGCATAGCAGAGAACATTATTTTGATAATAACCTAAAAGAAGAGAGCCAAAAGGCCTTAGCGAGCCTTTTGGCTCTGTCCAGCCTATAATGACAAACTCCTGTCGTTTTAAAAACTTGAATTTCAACCATGCTGAAGATCTTTTCCCCGATGTATAGACAGAGTCAGCACGTTTTGCAACGACTCCTTCAAAACCTAACTCATTAATTTTTGCGGCGACCTTCTCTGGCTCTTCAGAAAAATAGGGGATCAAGCGGACTGGGGAGGGAAGATGATAAAAGAAGTGGTAGAGAAGATCTTTTCTGGTGCTAAGAGGCAATCTGCGCAGGTCGCGCTTCCTTAAAGAAAGCAGATCGAAGAGATAAAAAACGGTCAAAACTTTGTCTCTTGCTTTTTGAAGAAGATGAAATGAAGGTTTACCCTGTTGGTCGAGAGCAGCGATTTCTCCGTCTAGAACCCACGTGGATTCTTCAGTTGAATTTAAAGTTTTGAGAATGGCGGGAAATCTTTCATTTTCTGATAACTTCCTTCGAGAAAAAAGAACAGTCTTTTGATTGTCAAATTTGACAGCGATAATCCTCATACCATCAATTTTAGGTTCGTAAATCCAGCCCGGATAAGGAATCTGGCAATGACTGCTTTTGGCCAGCATCGGCTCTAAAAACATGGGTTCCAATTTAGGTAAGTTGAAGAGATCTAAGTTCACTCTTTTTTCTTTTTTCCTTTTTTAGTCTCTTGCTTTAACCCATAGCCTGTAGAAATCCTTGATCGACCATTTCCCATTCGCAAACTTTCTTCAAGCAGAGAAACAAGATCTTTTTGTTCTTTTCCTCTAGTTTGAGGCTTTTTTTCCTTGGATATTTCTGTATGTCCCTTTTTGATTTTTTCTTTAATGAGTTTTTCAATAGCTTTCGAATATTCGTCTTGATACCGGCTTGGATCCCAAGGTACAGACATTTTTTCGATTAATTCTATCGCCATTTTCTTTTCACGCTCATCCAATTCGACTTTTGGTGGAGTGCCTAGTTCTTTGGGATCAACAATTTCCCTTTGAAAATACATAAGTTCCAGAGTCAGTAAGGAATTTTTTGCTTTCAATGCGGCCATGTGCTCCTTGTTGTGTAGTATAATTTTGGCGATGGCCGTTTTTCCGGTCTTGGTTAAACCATAATGGAATAATTGGTAGGCTTTTTCTCCGCCTTTATCAGGAACTAAATAATAGGGTTTTTCGAAGTAAATGGGATCAATTTCAGAAAGCGCAACAAAATCTAAAACTTTAACAGTATGAATGGCTTCTACATCGACTCGATCAAAGTCTTCATCTTTCAGAATTACAAATTTGCCTTTTTCATATTCGTACCCGCGAACTACTTGATCCCAAGGCACTTCTTTTTGATCTGTCACAGCCACCCGTTTGTTCGTTATAGGTGAAAGATCGCTGCGTCGAAGAAATTTAAAATGCAATGGTTCCGTTTTTATGGCAGGATACAGCTTGACCGGAATCGTCACAAGCCCAAAGCTGATGGTCCCTTTCCATAGGGCTCGCATAAACTAACAATAAGTTTTATCAATAGAGGAGGCAACAATTAGTTAAAATAAAAAAGATGAAAAGGAACGCTTGCAATTCTTCAAAAGCTGAATAAGGAAAAAGAGACAAATTATGCCGCGTGGTGCAATTGGTAGCACATCAGACTCTGGATCTGAGTGTTCTAGGTTCGAATCCTAGCGCGGCAGCAGGATTTGAAAAGGTTTTTTTCAAGACTTTTTTTAAGCCTCTCCCCTCTCCAGTATTTGCCGACACACACACTATTAGAAGCTATTGGCCAATCAATCAAATAAGGACAGAGAAGCTGTCGGAAAGGTGGAATAGTTGCCGCTTATACAGATCATCCTTTTTTGACCGATGATAATACGGACCGGATTTTTCTTCTTTGGATAGAAGAAGAGCTTGGGGGATTGAGGGTCAGTCAGTGCGAGAAGGGCCTTGGGAGCTGTTCTGTTCTCATTAGAGTGCAAAACTTTAGCCTCTTAATGAGTTGTTGAGCATCAGTCAACGGTGCCACATTCTCAGCAATATTGACTTATAAGGGTTTTTGACAAACCGCAAACATTGTCCAATGAATAATTTTAATTCCTTTCGAAGAACGTAGCCTTTCCAGCCGTGTTTCGATTTTTGATAAAATGAAGGCTCGCTTTGTTTGAGGAATCTCTTCTAGTAAATTTCCATTACTGCTTGCTTTAAAAAACTGAACAACTTCCTTAGGGCTTGGAAAGTAGTCTGTATATTCTTTTTGCTTAAAATGGATAATTAAAAATCCACTTTCCTGAAGCAACTCCTTAAAGTCTTCTTTACCAAAAGAATCTTCATTCATCCCTCCGCTTGCAAATTCTTTACCCATTACTTCCATGATGGCATCATTTACAATTTTCAGTAGAGGAGAATTTTCAAATTTATAACCAGAAGTTATTCCCAATTTCCCTCCTGGTTTTAAAATCCTGTAAATCTCGACTAAGGCTGTTTCTTTGTCTCTAATCCAATAAAAAACACTGTTCAAATATACAAAATCAAAAAAATTGTCTTTAAATACTCCCAGATCCTCACTCCCGCCAAGTTGAAAGGAAAGTCCTTTTTTCATTCTTTGTTTTGCAATCTCAATTCGATAAGGGGACGGATCCATTCCAATAACCCATCCCTTAGGACCAACGAGTTCTCTCAAATAGGCAGCAAGTCTTCCTGTTCCACAACCTAAATCAAGAACAAAACTTCCTGCTGTAACCTTTAAAAGTTTTATGAGATCTTTTCCTTGAATGTATTGAGGCGTACTTAGCTTATCGTAAAGCCTAGCAAGTTCAAGAGAATCATTCCTTACAGGATTATAGGCAAATAATTTTAAAGAAAAAAAATTAAAACTAGCTGCAATCAACAAGATTATTTTTAAATAGGTTTTTGTCCTTTTTTTCTTCTGCTTTTTTAGCAGTAGAAAAGAGGGTGCTTCTTTGTTTTGCTGTTTGTGTTTTAAAAACATAGAGTTTCCAATTTTCTTTAGTCTTTCCTCTTCTGCTAGAGCTTTCCAAAGTCCTTTAGTTATTTATTCTTCATTACTAAGAAAAGTGTTTGAAAGCTTTAAAAACAATCCTGAATTGGTCGAATGGTTTTATTGTTTTTATAATTGGCAAGGATCTGGGATGAATAGAATATATGCTTTAGATAACTGTCGTTTTCCTCCAGATGTTAGCTTTGCATTCGAGTTGGAAAAAAAATCAAAAAATTGTGAAGATCTTCTAACCTATTAGCTAGATACTCTACTGGTAGCATTTTCTCTTTAAAGGTTCATCGAATCACTTTTCTGATCACCTTAACCATCCAGAAGCAAATCCTTTAGTTTTCTCTAATTGATTGTTGAAGACCAAATAAAAAAGAAATGAAAAAAAATCGAGTAAGCTTCTTCAAAGAAGCCAACTGAAAGAACCAAGTACAATTTGAAAATTTGAAGCTTGAATTTGAGGAAGGGCCCGTTCCACATTTGTTAATCCAAACAGGAACGGGCTCGCTTTCAGGGAAAGTTTTTATGCCAATGAGTTTTTCTTTTGTAAGGAAATTCTAAAGCAACCTCTAATTAGCTTTTAGCTTTCCCAACTTCATTTGCTTCTTTAACTTCGACAAGCTTTCCAGATTTCACATCATAAATAAATCCATAGATTGGAATAGAGGAGGGGACTAGAGGATGATGCCGCACCCTAAGCACATCTTCAATAACGCTTTGCGATAAGTTTTTTATTGTCAACCATCGGATATATTTTCCTTCTGGAGAGCCCTTTTCCTTGCCAACGTCCTTCCATTGTCCATTTTCAAGGACAGCCGTTTCCAAGCTTTTTTCCAAAAGATCTTCCATGATACTATCTGAAAATGTTTCCATACCACAGTCTGTATGGTGAATAATAAACCATTCTTTGGTTCCTAATAGCTTATAAGAAATAACCAGAGAACGGATGGCGTCATCACTGGCTCTGCCTCCAGCATTTCTAATAACATGGGCGTCTCCTTCTTTTAAGCCAGCAAACTTTGCCGGATCCAATCTTGCATCCATACAAGTAAGAATTGCAAAATGCCGCGCAGGCGGCATGGCCAATTGTGCTTTATCTCCAAAAGTTGCTACATAGTGCTCATTTGCCTTTAACACTTCTTGATATATTTGACTCATAACCTCTCTCCTTTAACTAGTTATACATACTCTTTTCATGTAATAACATCAATTGCACCTTTTAATTAAAAAATGAAAGCAAAATTTTTAAAAAGTTTTCTAGCGCATGCTTTTAATAATTTTTGTGTTTGGGATTTTTTAATTGGCAAGATGGGGCTTTGTTCCTGTCGAACAGTCCTGTATAGCTAGAACCATCAGACTGCCTCCGCCTACAGGAAAAGCAAAAGCAGGCCAAAATCCGGCAACGGCAAATACCATGGGCTTATTTTTGTCGATTATAATCAGTGCATTGCTGTGGTGTTGCTTAGCAGTCCTGATAAAATCTCTTAGGATGCCATTGTTACTTCGAAAGGCGTCTAGTAAGCTTCCCTTATGAATGATGATGCCTTGTGGGATGTATTTTTCAGGAGTCCCATACACATAGATTTTAAATTTTGTCTTGGGTTCTATGTAAAAGGCTCCCCCCTGACCTTTTATTATCTTTAATGGATAGTAATCCAACCATTTGTCGGTAGCCATCAAAAGAGGCATCGAAGCTAAGAGGAAAATAAAGATTAATTTTTTCACCTATCCATGCTACATTGGTTTGCTTCAAAGCTTGATACGGATGTTTTTCTTTTAACAATCATGTTGTCTATAAAATTTAGAGTTGTGAATGTCAATGGAATTGAAGGAAGAATCCTTTGGATTAGGTTTACTTACCGTTCCCTCAGACTTACTCGTTCCTGCTCAGAGAGGAACAAAGCTAACTTCCTGCTTCACAGAGGACAGTTTTTCCCATCGTCATGCGACGGTGGCCAGAGCTTTTTTCTCCACCGGCTTCACATTTGGCGGAACTCGCCATAGGACCGTTTAGGACGGCCAAACCATGCGCCAGGATATTCCTTGCCGCATTCACCTCCCGGTCGTGGATGCTTCCACACTCCGGGCATACCCACTGGCGAATGGCCAGCGGCAGTGTTTCCTGGACCCTCCCCCATGCCGAACAGCTCTTGCTGGACGGAAACCAGCGACCAGCGACAAGCACCAAACCACCACCCCTTTCTGCCTTATATTCCAGTTGTCGCCGAAACTCGAAGAAACCCATGTCGGATAGAAAGCAGGCAAGATTACCGGTTCTTCTCCATGCTGCCCACTTTCAGCTCTTTGACAAGCACGCGGTGAAATCATCGCCTGAGCCGTGAGATGAGCTTGTGCAAGCCCTCCTGCCGGATATTGGCAATCCTGGCATGCAGCCTTGCAAATCCAAGCCTTGGCTTTGGTCCGATTGGCCGACTCCTTTTTCTTGCGCAAGAGATTTCTAGAGAGTCGCCCCAATCGCTTGAGCAAGGCCTTGTGCGGCTTGGGACCGATTACCTTTTCTCCCCTGAAGAGTGTTGCCATGGCCGATACCCCCAAATCCACCATGGTCGCGCCTTGGTTTTCAGCGGGACGCAGGGGGATAGCGTCGGCAGCGACGGTGATGCTGATAAACCACCGGTCCG
>Ga0209120_1000046_pt1 | contig 46155 bp, 70 predicted proteins | sample JossMetagenome_FD_184730 | JGI IMG/M metagenome (GOLD analysis project Ga0209120, IMG submission 184730) | Hot spring microbial communities from Joseph's Coat, Yellowstone National Park, USA - JC2_E (SPAdes) (version 3) | ecosystem: Environmental > Aquatic > Thermal springs > Hot (42-90C) >... | reverse complement strand
CTTCGTCTTCATTTTCTGCATCCTTTGCGTCCTCACCAGCACCATTTGCTAGCCCCAATGCACCGAGTGATATTGCACCGAATGTTGCAAACACGTCTGGAGAGAATGGGAATGCTGTATCTAACCCAGATACGACACCGAATGCCAACCCGAGGAAAGTACCTACTATTCCCATAGTTAAGGCTCCTACTATTGCTTTCTGACCGATTAAGAACTTCATGGTATATTTACAAAACGAATTTAAAAACCATTTTACCTTTATGGTGGTTAAAAGTAAAGTTTAAATATTGGTTTTAAATGATTTTCTTATAGTCTTAAAATCAGTATTCCCATAGTTAATTTTACTATAAACAACCCATCTGTTTAACACTTTTTATTTTAAATTATATCATATAATAGGGTGTATCAAGATTCAAGTTGAATTAATTATTAAAAGAGTCCCATTTATCTCTTTAATGAACCACTATGACTATCGCTATGATAGACCTTTCGAATTTAAACCGAGACTTATAGATGACCCAAAAACAAGCGATAAAGTGTTAGAACAGATTTTATATTCTAATATTCCTGAAGTAAGGAAATTGTATAATATATTAATATTAGATAATTCGATAAAATATATAGAATTGGACAAAACGGTAAAAATGACACAAGAAGAGACGAAAAAAGTTATCTATGGGTTATTGATGAATGGTATAAAATTAAAGTGGTATGCACCTTACATTACAAAAATACCAGAAGGAGATTTTGAGTATTTAAGAAGCCTAGCGAAAAAGAAGGGTTCAAAATGGGTAATTCAAAATTATTTATCTTAATTTTTGTATAGGAAGACCACACATTATAGTTTACAAGTGAATCTTTTTCTGGTCAAGGCACGATTCTATTTTCTTCTTATCTCCATTCTTTAATATTGATGCAACGAATTCTTTTTCATGGTCAAATATGTAAAGGAACACGTCGCAGTTGAAGTTTTTGGCGAGATACTGTGCTACTTTCATTTTCTTATCTATTGAAAGTGTAGAAAATAATTTGGGGTTATCCAAAACGTCGTGTATACTATTGTCTGGTGTTTCAAGCCATTTTACCAGTGTGTTATACGCACCTTCTGAAACAAGGTATTTCGCATATTCATAGCCCAACTGGCAAACCCTGTGCCACGACCTTGGGGTACCGAAAGGTTCGCCTGGTGTTGGTTTCTCGTTAAAGAGTTCTTGGTTTTCCTTGAGGAATTTACCCAGTTCCTTACACCCCGTGTAATTTATCCATTCGTCAATAGTGATGGAAAATGGTATTATCATTACTCTATTTACAAGGTTTTCGTTCAATTTTGTAGCAATGGTACTTTCTATAGTGTTTCCTGCAGAGATTATTCTCACTGTAGGGTATAACGTTGTCCACCCCATCCTTCTATCCAGCAGTACACTATACAGTGCGGATATTTGGTCTTCACGTGTTACATTTGTAATTTCGTCAATAAACAACAACCCATCACCAGTGGAAAGGACATCTGCGAACGACACTGGTACGTAATGGATGGTGTTATCTATCACTCTTGGAAAACCCGTCAAATCCACGGGTTCTATACTGTCCATTTTCACATTGACGAAAACGTAAAAATCTTCTCTATGTTTTTTAATCAAGTCATACCATCTTTCATTGAATTGAATAAAATATTTCTTTCCTGGTTTGTACTCTCCATTAAATACATCTTCATAACCCATGGATTGTGCTTCTTCTTTTGCAAAGTTAAACACAGAGGTCGATTTACCAACGCCTATGCCACCTATTAATGTTATTGTAATATCCCTAGGTAGGTTTTTTATGAATGATAAGTCCATATGTTTTATAACAGTTATTTAAATTAAAAATTTGTATGATTACAGTACAGTATGAATGTAATGATATGTTATATCTAGAAGAGAAACAATAAAATAATAATGATTATTTGTTTTTTTATAAAAAAACTATAATTAAATATTATTGTTAGACTGCCACTCCTGCGAATGCAACAAATCCACCATCGGCGAATAGAAAACTTGATATAGCTGATGATAATGATTCAGATGCAAAAAGACCATATAATGACAGTGCTATTATCCCACCTACCGCTATATCAACTGCATTATCAACTATGAATGTGGAAAGTTCTATAGCTATTGATGAATTCACAAACTCCGCTACCATTGTTAAAAACCTCACTATTCCATCACTTGTTATGTTTGCAAATAAACCGAAACTTTGTTGTAATGCCTGCACAGTATTCACGACACTATAGGAAATGAGTGAATGCAGTATTGAAACACCTTGTATGAAATCCACGGAAATATCGCCTAGCGTTCCATCAATTGCGTCTTCTATGATGCTAATTGATTCGTCGTAGGTTTTCGCGTCAATTACACCATCGGAATAGAAATTGGTTAATTGGTTCTTTGTGATAGTGATGGCATTTGATGCAACACTGTTTACCTTTGGCAAGAATATCCTTAATGCGGTTGCCAAAGATACTATAACAATGGATGCAGATATTGGTACTTGAAATTCTTTAAGGAATGAGTTTATACCACTTTGTATAGAGTCCAATACCTGTTTTGTAACACTGCATTGACCGAAGTTGTTACATAATTGTTTTTCTATTTGGTTACAAAATTGCAATTGTTGTGTTGCTTGTTTAAAGAATTGTTGTTGTTCCGTTGTGTTGTTGGAAATGACGCCATATGCATGCAATTTCGTTGCAGAACTTATGCATGTAGTTAACTGGTTAGTAAGTGAAGAAATTTCGCGTTGGTATTGTATTTGCGGTATTAAAAATACGAAAACAAAGAATAATGTTACTATGACAAGTATAATCAGTACTATAGCTTCTTTGTTTGTCATGATACACTCACCGTGATATAAATATACGTTGGTTTTGCATAGCTTGCTACTGTAAATGCATTAACGGGCAATGTACATTGACCCTGACGGGGATATACATAATATGTTACTGTTTGATCAACTGGTATAGCTATTGTACTACTTCCATTTATTGTATAATAATAACCATTTGACGCAGTTATAAGGTATGTACCACCTTGGGAAAGTCTTATAGAAAAAGTAGTTCCCGTTGTTGATATATATCCACCGTTAACGTTCATATTAACTCCATTTACAAATATAGCATTGCCAACGTAATTCACTGTTGCAGTGTATGTTGTACTGGAACCATTGAAAGTATAAATAACTGTGAATGTAGTGTCATTTTGGTTAGTGTAAGTGAATGTTGTGGAGCCATTTACAAGTGTTACGGTGGTAGAATAAATTTGCGAAGAATTTCTAGTAACAACAAAGTGTTCTTGTGGTACTTCAAAGTGTTTTAGTTGTATTGTAGCTTCGTTATTCCAACAAGTGGTTATAGTACAAGTTGGATTAGAAGGTGTTAAAGTACAAGTGCTATTATTATAACTTTGGGTTTGATTAGAAGGAAATTGTAAAATTATAATTAATACTAATAAAGCTGTAGTTAATAATGGTAACGTCAATAATAGTTTATTCATAAAAAATTTACTGTACAATATTTAAAAGGGGTAAAACGTAGTGTAATTAATGTTTTTCAACTATATATGTATTACCGTTCTTTTTGTATTTTACTTCTTCTACATTGTATATTCCATCAGGGCATATGAATCCCATTACTTCTCCATTCCTATAAAACAAAGGTTCACATCTCATTTTATCACCCCAAAACTAATTGCTGGCAATTATAATTTGAAGGAGGTGGTTGCGTATGCGTATTATTGAAATATAAACCAGTAATTTGGAAGTTATATGGATAGTTGTTAACGGTATAATTCACTTGTATGTCCAATGATAGTTCTTCTTTTGGAAGGTTTGAAAGTGAATAACAATATGCATTGGATACTGTGGCATTATAAGGTGATAAGTATTCTGTTGGTAATGTTATAGTAGTTTGACCGATATATTGATTTGTGTTGTATTGTGAAACTTTTACAACTGCGTTTACGTTTTGTGGAACTTTATTTGGGTCATTATATGCCACATATGATAAAGTTATACCTCTTCCGTATAATAAAGATGCAGATGTAATACCCAAATCTATAAAACATAATGCTGTCAGACCATTGCCAGATTGTACTGGTGATGAAGAAAGTATGTTAACGGAAACACTGCAAGAATCAGTGGTTATTCCCATATAATCAGCAAAGTAACTTACCGTCATCCATGTAGAAATGGATTGTGGTTGTGTTGTACCGTTTACTTTTTGTTTATATAGAATTTCATATTGGTAATTAACAAATCCCAAACCACCTGATGTTATGCCCTCTCCAGACACTTCGAGGTCTGCAGTTTGATTTGATGATAATGTAATACTAGTAGTTAACGATAACACGTTAGTAAATGGACATTCTACATTACTCTTAACTTGTTGACCATTTAAATATACATTGTAATACGTTTGTGGTATACATGTATCAGTAGTTATATTGAAAGTTAAAGTAACAGTTGTTGCAGTAGAAATAAATGTAGTAGAATAAAATGAGTTTTTGGGTGTTAATTCAACTCTGGAGATAATAAGGGCTTGTTCTCTTGCTGGTAGTCTGAAGAAGTATAACAATACTAGTAAAAGGATAATGCCTATAGCAACACCGTATACTATTTTCATGTTCATAAACTATTTAAAAAAGCGTTTTAAAAACACAGTGATAGAAAACAGAAAGTTTACAACCTAGTATATCCCAACTTCGCTAATGTGCGTATTATTAAACGTTCATCGTAATCGTATCCGCTTTCATATAGGTTATCACTAATTATACGCAATGTGTGAATATCTATACCTTTATTTTCAATATAACCAATCTTTTCCAATACTTGTAATACCCTTTTTAAATGATTTAACTCTTTTTCACTCATTTCTTTTTCTTGCATATGTTTATTTATGTTCGGTTACTAAAAAAGTTTTTCTTCAAAATGAGGACAACCCCAGAACTAGTAGAGTACCCCAGAAGTAAATACCATTGTATTTATAAAACTTTGTTGTTATTTATTTAAATCAATTCCTGTAAGGTCAATGTCTGTGTAAACATGTTACTTGCATACCCCTTTTAAATTACTTTAAAAGTTACCCCGTAAAAACATTGATAATAATGTCAATGTCACTTGCTGTAAAATTTAAAGACACTATGTGGGGCTACTATGTTTCTAAAGGGGGTTTTAATAGTTTTGCAGATAAATTACCAAATGAACCATTCATAACAATTTTTACGTTTGACGATAGAGAAAAAATGAAAGAACTTGAAACAAAATATCATGTAATCTATATACCTAGAACAAGAGAATATGAAAAAGACACAGAATATACATACTTCACTGAATTATTGGATAAAAATTATGATCTTGGTAATACGGATAATGCTTTCGTAACAAATGTGACAAGAGAAAAAGATCTAGAAAGTATTATAAAATATTTTAATGGAACACCTATGAATATAATGCTACCCTTATTACAATTCTATGAGGGTTTTTTGACTACTGATGAAGAGGGCAATAAAAGAATCGGAAAATATACAATTATTCAATATGGCGAAGAATTTAATTTATTTGTTAATCATGAGGAAATATTAGAACCATCGTCTAAATTTTATTTGAATGATGTTATTTCACTTTATAAAAACGGGTTGAATGAGTTTTTTGCTGATATATGTAGGTTCACTAGTGGTAAAAAGAAAGTTCCAAAATCTCCAACTTTATACGTGAAAGTAGACTCATTAGGAGACTACTTTCTTTATATGTGTGGTTTAAAGGATAATCGGAAAATAAAACAAATGGTGAATAAACTATGACTGTTAAAAAACTTTCTGCGGATAAAGTAATAAAAACTATTAAGAAACTTTCAGAAGATGAAATTCTAGAATATTTAAGACAAGTGGAAGAGATAGGTAATGAATTTTATGAAGAAGCAATGAAGGTATTTAATAAACACGTTGTTGTTAACAACCCATTGAATTATAAAGAATTTGAAATAGCTTATGCATTTACAGTAAACGATTTAATGCAAAAAATACAGGATGTAAACAATGAAATACCAAAGGAATTTTCAATGAAACAAATACCCAAATATAAAAAAATAGAAGAATTACATAATAAGCTTTTAAGAAATTATGATATTATATTTCGTGCAACAGAATTAGAAGTTATTAAAGAAAATTTAGAACGAAATGAGGAATACCTGACTTCATCTGGTAATTATACATACCTAGGTACAAACTACAACGGTAAATTAATAACGTTTTGGAGTGTATTGCCGTTTGCACCTATTCAATTCTCATTTACATACAAAAACCCAATATTTTTGGTGGGAAAGAAATTATCATCGTGTTATCCAACATTTTATACGCCACTTTCTAGACAGATTGATCATGACCTAGGAGAAAAAATGCGTAGGTTACCAAACGGTAAAATATTATCTGTTCAATTTTACAAATTTATATCAGAAGTGGAATTTATATGTGAAAAATATCCTATTAAAGATATAATCGGTTATGCAACATCAACTACATTTTATAATGCATATGCAAGATCTGGTTTTGAACATGATTTTAGTACGACAGAATGAATGAAAAACATAAAATGGCACATCTTTTTAAACACTTGTATTAAATCTTTTATGGATAAAAAACAAGCTCTTGGTGTTGTCATTTTAATAATAATAATAGTATTAATTTACTTTTATCGTGACAAAATTTTACCATACATAAAAGAATTAGAGAATTATATTAAAGGATTAGAACATAAATCTTCTTCATCTTCTACAACTCATACGACAACTACATATTCTTCACCAGAAATTATAATAACATACAATGATTAAAATTTTAAAACTATAAAAATTTTACAATATTATAAAAAATATTTATGAAAATAATTTATCAAATGAATTTTTGAACGAATATTTTTTATGTTTTGGTTGAATATATAACTTACCATCCCACGTATTTGGATCTCTGTTCCATTCTTTATTTTTGTGTTCAATCATTTTTTCACCATAATTTTACGGTGTTATAAACTTATATTTTTTACTGTAAATATAAACAGTCTTCAAGTATTAGGGTCTAAAAATTGTTGCTTGACCAACGCTAGTTGGAATCGTATTGTTACAGTTACAACATATGATTATTTCACTTGGAGCGTTTGTAATTATAGCTGTGTGATCTGTGTATACAGTAGTGGGTATTAACGCATCACCAACAGATGACGGCTGTTTATACGAATTGCCGTTAGGAGTTACGTAGAAAAAATACGTTGTAGAAGAATTAGTATTAAATATTGTTTTATTTAATGGTATTACATGCATACTACCATTTTGACATGTTTTAATACCAAATATAGAATATGTAGATGAAGCATATTTTATTTGTGTAGGAGTTGTTACAGTTAACTCATCGATAGAAACTACATTTTCACCATTGAAAATTATGTCTGTACCCTTTACACTGTTTAACAACACAGTAGTTGTATATGTTGTCATGTTAACCATGTTTGATGTAGTGTTTGATGGTATCGTATATGTGTTTGTAGTTGAAGTTAAATTTAATTTGACTAATGATTGATATTTGGATCTAGGCAAAATATTTGCACTTTGTGGTATAATTGATACAATTTGCTTTATTAGTGACTTGGTTTCAAAATTTGTAGCAACCGTTTGTTCCGAAAAATTCTTCAAAATGTTTTGTACTGCAATGGGATTCTTTGGGTTAATTGTAACTGTTGAAGATGTTACCTGTGTTGTAGAACTAATGGTAATTCCTAAACCATGTGGATTAGCAATTTTCATAACAAATATATTGATGCAGTTTAAAAACAAGGTTAAAAATTGTTTGTAAAATCCAATATTGATAGGTTCCTTGAATTTTCTATTATACTTTTTACATCAACACCCAGTCCTTCTAAAATAGGTTCAAATGTGCTTTGGATGTGTTCAATGTATTTATCTTTATCTACTTCCTTTAAATGTGCTAATTGTACTGGTTTTGCACCGTTAGGTGTTTTTATGTATGATATCAACGTGTCATTTGTAACATTGTAACCAGCCATTTGTAACATCCTAGCACATTCCACGTGTTCTGTTTCCACTTTGTATTCATCCAGGTCTTTGGATAACATTACGGTGAAGGCTAATTCGTCAAGGTTATAATCACCGTGGTATAGCTTCTTTACCATGTCTTTTACCATGTTAACCAACAATATCCTTAATTCATCAGGTGTCTTTACTGCTTTTAATTGTGATTCGATGTTTCTCATAAATACAGGCGTATTCCTCTTTTTGAGACCAAGACCTTTTATATCAAGTTTTCCACCACGTTTCATCCCAAAGTAGTTTTTCTTCCTTCCAGAGAATATTATCCATTCGTACTCTTTATCAACCTCTATATCGAAGTTGTATTTCTCCTTTACCCATTTCACGGTGTCTTTTACACATTCCTGCACATTTTCTCCAGTAATGAAAAGAGAGTCGGTATCACCATATATCACTTGACAATTCAACTCCTCTACATGTTTTTTCGTATTTGTAATAATGTTCCTACCTACACTTGTAACACTTTCAGCCATTGCTGGAGAATAGAGAGGAAATGTATCTGCACCGAAAACACCATATGATGCATTTATGAACACTTTCATAGCCATTTGGACTGCTTGTGAAAACTCATCATTTTTGTGTTTGAACTCTATCCTCGTATCACGTAGTTTTCCTACAACGTTGCTCATTATACCCTCACTATCATCACAAACAGTATGCACTACATCACCATTTTCGTCAAGTATATCCCTCTTTTTCTGACAACCCATCACGTCCATAGTTTCATATGAAAGGTTGTACACCTTTATTGCAGTAGGATACAGTGATGCAAAGTCTAGCACCACTACGTTGTAAAATACACCTGTTGGCGGATTAAATACTATTGCACCCTTGTATTTTTTGCCTTTTATGATAGAAGTGGTAGAATATGATGAATTCAATATCTCCATTTTTGGAATTAACCATCCTCTTTTTCTGTGTTCTTTGAACATCATGTTTTTTATCCAAAAAGAGATGAGATGTGTGACTACGTCGGGGAAAAACGTGTAAGATATACGTGAAAATAATGTAAGTAACATTAACATATTGCTCTTTTTTATGATGTTGTATACCAATTCACTATCCCTTGCGTTATATTTAGCCATTTCTGATGCCGTCATTTCCATGAAGTTGCCATGTTGGATCTTGCCAACACCTAGAAAAGCATTGGCTACACTGTCCAGCGTATAGTCTGCATAGTTAGCCTTAAGTACGTAGTTCTTGATGTGAGGTGCTTTTGCAAGTAGGTAAAGGTCAATGTCAACAACCTCTGGGAATTCTATTCCGAAGGTTTTACATCTATTTTTCAAATAGGGTATATCGAAGTTTTCACCGTTGAAAGTAGCGACCAGTTGATGTGATTGTATGTATTTCACAAAATATTCCAACAATTCTTTTTCTGTGTTGAAAAATAATACGTTATTACCCACATTGTTACTATCCTCACCATCACTTCTGTACCATGGTGAAAGTAGCACATGTGAACCGTTATTATCATAAATAGAAATAGCTATGATGGGTTCTAATGCTTTTTCTGGGTCTGGTATGTTCCCTGTGTTGGCTACCTCTATATCAATGCTGACGAAATTCTGTGGAGCAGGTGTAGTGAAGGGATCACCACCATCTATTGGCATCATTGGGGTCAACCCACTGTCAAAAAGGAAGTTGTAGACATATGGTATGTGGTCTTCATACGCCTCCACCACTTCTCTCATTGCTATTACATACGTCGGCTTCTCTACGAAGACCCTATGAAATTTGCTTTTTTTCCTAGCTAATGCGTCATATTTCTCCACTGTATCTACAAATAGGACACCTGGTGCATTAACTAACCTTGTGGCATCCCTTGTCAAAAAATAAGGAGCGTGTTGCTTTCCTATTGGTCTCACAATTATTTTTTGTGTGTTTTCCCCACCTTCTTCAAGAAAATGTCCGTTCAAATGGTTGTCGATAAAAAGTAGCCATTCCATAATATATAAAGGAATTCTAGGTATTTAACTTTGCGTGTTAGAAGTTGTCAACAAAATTGTTGTCTAACACAGTTATTTTATCGTTCAAATAAAAAATTGTACCCGTGTCAGACAACTGGTACACCCAGTTACCATGTGGTATCACTTTCACACCAAAGAAATAAGAAAGTGCTTCAGATACCGTGGAAATGGTGGGTACGTTAGGTGTGGTTATTTTAAAAGGTGTTTTAGTGATGAGTTTCTTACTTTCAACATATATAGTCGGGTTAAATGAAGGGTAATTTTTGAATTTTTCTTTTAAAAATGATGTATAACCACCCATTTTCTCTATATCCCTCTTTATTTTTGTCGCCGTTTGATAAACAAAGTCTTCGTTGAAATACGGTTCGCAATTCAATACTTCATGTGTTATACTATCGTCTCTATGTAGGTGATAGACCACCACATTTCCACTTACAGTTTTGTTCGTATATGTGTGAACCATATTCATATACATACCGCATTGTCTTAAATATACTTTGTAAGGTGGTTTATCACTCTGTGTGGTTTTATATTCTATAACCTCCGTACCACGTAACCCGTCTAACCGCGAATAGAACACTATACGGTTTTCGAAACCCCAATTGAAAGGAACGTGAGGCGTCATAACTGGTTCAGCAATGTATTCTTTATTCAAGTGCTGGACATACTCGTGAATTATTGTACCACGTAAAGTATACCCGTTTAAAAACCCTGATATGTCTGGTGAAAGTGGCGTTATTGTGTGTTGGTATTGTTTGTTATCTTCATAGGCGATATATGAAGGCATGAAAATCCAAGGTATGTGATGATAAATTACAATTCCATGACTAGGATTTTTTACAAGATAAAAAAGAAGTTGTGTACCTTTTATTTTATACATCGGGTTTAATTTACCCACTGTATTAAAAAGCTTTACGCTTTTGTAAAGTATTCAATAGCGATCAAGTTTTTATATTTTCCGACGGTATATATATTATGCATTGTACTGCAATGGTTATAGCAGACAGGAAAAAACCTGGTAATAAGTTATTTAAATGTTTAAATGGGTTAATAGTTTTCCCGCCAAGGGGTTACGTATTTGATGAAGATGATTACCATCAATACTATGATGTTGATTATATAGATAAAGGAAAATATGGTATAGCTATAAGTGTTTCACCACATCATGAAATGGAAGGGAACACATATAAAGACGGTACAAACAGAAAAATTAATAAAAATGAGAGTTACTATATTTTAGACGAAGAAGTAATAGAAACTGTAACAAAAAAGTGTATATTCTGTGATAAAACCACAGCAGAGACAAGAGTGAAAGAAAAGATAAGTGCAAAGGGGATTTTGGTGAAGGCTGGTAAAACTTATTTTGTACCGTTGGACAAGTTGATACATTACGTTGAAATAGATGGAGAGCCAAACATTGTTTACGAAAAAGTTGGAGAGGGGGATAGTGAGACACCATATATATTTTATTTACCACCTAACGACCATATTGAAGAAGAAAAGCAAATTATATTAGAATACGAGAAAGAATTTTCAAAAATATTGGAAGAATATGAAAAAAGAAAAGATGAATATTATAATAAAGTTAGTGGTCAATTTGTAAAATATAGAAAAGAAGAAACAAAGGAATATAATAAATATGGTAATATAATAGAAACATATAAGTATTATATAGACGATAAATTGGCACGTTTGTCAAAATACCTTACTATCATACATGAAGATCCTCTTGAACCAGCTTCTTATGAAACATTGGAAGATGAAACATACATACCTTTTGACGTTATATATTCTGGAATTTATTTCGGAAATAAATTTAAAGAAAAAATAAAGGAAATGTGGGGAAAAGTGTTAGAAAAAATTGGGTTAAACTATGAAATAGATAAAAATGGGGTAAGTGTTAAAATACAAGATTCCTTGTGTAAAGTTGGTGGATATACAATGGGTGAATATGGGTTGTTTGCTTGTGAAATTCTACATAGCATATCATTACCCTTTGAAATAATGGTTGATAAAGACTTTTTATGACAAAAAGTGAATGATTTCACTCTTTAAAAATCATCTTTGTCTATTTTCCTTGTTTTTATATTATCGTCCTTTTTGAAGTATCCTTGTACAAGTCCCCATAACATATTGGAAGCAGATTGTGGTGATAGAGTACCAGAACTTACTTGGTCTATGATTTGCGACGCTTGTTCTTTTAACGTGTGATAAACACGTAGAGATTCCTCTATTTCATTTGACTGTGTTTTTTGTGCAGATATGTTACGTATTATTAAAGCCCACACGTCCATTAACATTTGTGTTTTCATAAACTGCCTTGCATCGTCTGGTAACTCCGTCACACGCCTCATCATTTCATCGTCCATAAATTGTAAAAGTTTTGAATACTTTGTTAAGTCCATATGTTTGTATTGTAATATGTGATTAAAAAAGTATCAAGGTAATTTTTTATACCGTGATGCTTGTTATATTCACAGACGAATATGGTAAAAGTTACGGTTGTTGTAAAGGGTAAGAAACTTAAATATGGATATAAGGACGACAACGTTATTGTCTTGAACGGTGGAATTGACAAGTTATTTTTCATCTTTTCAACCAGAGACCCTGTCTGTAAGGTCGTGGAGTAAAGTTTAAATACCACTAAATGTAAAATATAATGGGGATGTTCCGCACCTGGGTATGTTACCCACTTTGGAAAAATAGAAGAAAAGTGAAAGTAGCCCATGTCTTAAAAGAGGTATGGGTCGGGGGTACGTAAACACCCCGAAGGGGAGATGAAGGTGCGTCGTGAAGTCCACTGGAAACCCCAAAACCCCGTTCGAAAGGGCGGGGTAGTTTACACGTTCTGACCTGGTGTGGACAACAAGAGATATAATTGATAAAAAGGATAATGTAGTACTTTATGGTTATGATATATATCTTGTTACTAGACAAGATGACAAGGTTATTATTATTGTTGGCGACATATTTAGGTACGACATATTTGACAAAGACGGCGAGTTAAATATTATGCATTATTTAACAGACAAAGATTTTATATAGAGTTATAATAACTTTTTTGTTGAATTGAAACATTCTTTTATCAATTCTTTGTTTGAACCTCTTTTCAAATTCTCCTTTATGTCTTCTATTAGTTGTCTATCCTCTTTTTCACTCTCTAGTATTACATCTGCATGTATTATCTTTACCATTGTATCTATATTTATTGCATAGGTTTTAATTAAAAAAACTAATGAACACGTTTAAAGTTAGTTTTTTATACTTTCGTTACATTTCATGTATACAGTGGAAAAATGATTTTGTCTGATCAGGATATAAAAAGGGAAATAACAAATGGTAGATTGGTAATAGACCCGTTAAGTGAAGATACAATCCGTGAAAATGGTGTTGATTTACGTATTGGAAGGAAGTTCGGTGTTTTTAATAGTGGTGGAACGATTGATACACACACCAATGGTATGACACATGTCAGGATTTATGAAGGTAATAAATTTACAATTGGTAAAAATGAACATGTGTTAATACACACAAAAGAAAAAATTAAAATGCCAGATAACATTGTAGGGTTCATTAATTTGCGTTCAACGTATGCCAGATACGGTCTTGTGTTGCCACCCACTGTGGTAGATGCTGGTTTTGAAGGTGAATTGACAATAGAGGTGGTGGGTAGTAGTGTCCCCGTCATTATTTATCCTAACGATAGGTTCGTACACTTGGTGTTCATGTATACTAATACCCCTGTGAAAAACGCTTATGGAGGCAAATATCAAGGACAGAAAGGTGTAACTCCTTCTCGTTAATCAGACGTATTCTTGTATTAATGTTTCTACTTTTTTGAAATCCTTTATTTTTATCTTATTTTGTATTATACCGTATACAATTAATAGTAATGAAAATCCTATGAAAAGCGTGAAAATATCTGTTTGCGGGAATTGATAGGTGTAATTAAAACCTGCGTCGTATTCCACAGGGTTTCTGTTTGCTATTATCCAATAAAACACGTCTTCAAGCACTGCTGTAAACAAGGTAGCAGGAACAGAACGTGTTACAAGATAGAATATGACATAGTAGAACACACGGTAAATAGTAGGAGAGATGTTTAAACCCAAACCTATTATTTCCATATATGCATAAAATACTGCGAAAGATACCATAATCAATGTATAAATGATTATATCACGTTTTGATCCACCATTAGTATAACGTTTGGAAAGATATATACCAGGTATTGCAAGTGCGGTGATAATAATTATCCAAATGATGTTTTCAATTGATAGCATAAAACATTTATAACAAACATTTTTAATGTATTAGTTTTTAATAACAAAGGGTAAATAGAATATGTCAGTCACAATTGGGTCACAAACTGTAACACCCAAAGTTAAGGATTTGGGAAATACATATATATTAGATTTTGATGTGAAAATAGAGAGTTATAAAGGAACTACAACTAACGAGCAAATACATGTAACAATGTCTTGTATTAAATTTAAGGATAAAATAACTGGTAGACCGCCGAATGTTAAAGTAGAAAAGGTGGAAAAAACCATACAAGAATGTGTTGATGAGTGGGCTAACCAACACAAAAATATTTATAAGACAGTATAATATTATTTTTTATTTTTATATATTTTTTTAATTATTTTGTATGATAAAAGTATTAATGGAGAAGAAATTATATATCCAATAACGAATAACGTAACGTATTCTAACACTGTGTTATTGCCTACATGTTTTACAATATGAGATAAAACAAACGATGTAGGAAATGTTACCAATACTTTTTGTAAAATAGCCCAAGAACTGGTAAATTTTATGCCAAAAAAGTAAAATGAAAGAAATATGATGGAAAATGTAGTTATCATTCCCATTAAAAATATATCAATAAAGGGAAAATTTTTAAATAAAATGTAAATTGGGACAGTAACAAGACCTATACCGACATTTGTAGCTAAAATGCGTTTGATCATACCTCTAATACCAATGCTTCTAGTGACACCGTTGAAACAGAAGTGTTACTATTAGTGATGGTTATACTATCAATTGTTGAATTACCAGGTACATAAATGTTATTAGAACCATTTTGTAATGGAAATTCTACATTATTAAGTGAAACACTAGCAGTAACTCCAGATGGTAAATTAACATTTGCATATAATAATGCGGTACCATATAAGAATTGATTGATTGATGTAGTGACAGAAGAAGATGCATTTATTGTTACTGATTTGGGGTAAACTAGAATTAAAGAACCTTTTAACATTGGTTGTAGTGACATGATATTTTTATCGTATCAATTTAAAAAGGTTATAATGTAGTACCCGTGTATGTACCACCCATTGTAGGTACATAAGACACTGGTGCAAGTGAAGATATATTACCAGTGAAAACACCATTGATATAATCTACAGCGTTTTCAGCCCTGTATGTAACAGGGTATGTTACAGTTTGACCAGCGGAAATAGTTATAGTAGTTTGTGTATCACCAGATGGACAAGGCGATGTTTGATAGGTAGTTCCTACGTAAGATTGACCGTTTTGTGTATAGTTGAAAGTACATTTATATATAGTACATGTGTTTGTAATGTAATTTGAATAGAAGTCAAATTGGTATGTTGGAATATTTTGTCCAGATAAATTGATTTCTACTTCATTTGGGTGTCCAGTAGTTATTGTAACACTACATGAACCGTTCGAACAAGTACATGATTTGCTAGAGGAACCATATGAAGCACTGTATTGAGTACCACTTACACAATTCTCAAAGTTAATTGAAACAGTGAAATTACCCTTTGTGGCGACTGTGGGTATAGATTTTTGTTCTCCAGTTAATGTTGTAGAATAACTATATGCACCAGAAGAAATAGATGGAGGTTTACACGTAAAAGTGAAACTAGATTTTTTATATCCGTATTGGAATAAACCACCGCTTAATATACCAGTTGTACAATACGGAAGGTTACTGAATGTTTCTTGTGAATCGTTAGGAACGGATTGACTAAATGAGCCACAACTTCCTGTACCATTGATACACGCATTGCATTGATAACCGAATGTAATATTGTTTGTTAAAACTGGTAATGAACCTACACTTTGTGTAAATACAGTTACGGAATCTGGAGGTGTACAACTGGAAAGAGAAACATCTGTTATTGAAGATGGTTTTGAAGAAACGGTCACATTCCCAAGTACTGCTACATTTCCACCAGAAGGAGTTTCAAGTAGTGCAACAAATGTGTTACCACTGTATACGTTTATTTGTTGGTTATTATAGTTTGTAACATAAATTGCTTCACCTGGGTTAATCGTAAATGTACCTTCAGAGCAATATGTAAATGAATTGTTATTAGAATTTATGAAAGCAACAGTGTATGGTGTACCAGTGGGGTTATAAACGTATAAACCACTAGATGATTGCAATTTAAACCCAGTAAAAAATAATAAAAGTACTATAAATGTAACAGCAACAATAGATGCTATTGCTATTTTAGTTATAGTGTTCATGGTATATATAATAGATAATTTTAAAAGGGTTGTTTAAAGTAGAAAATGTATTTTTATGTCTGTCCTTGCACTTGTATTTTTAATGTAACGTATTGTTGACCTGAAGGTGGGGGAGGAGCTAGGGTTGTTGTTATTATGTATATTTGAGAAAATGTTGTGCCACCATATCCACATATTGTGTTCATTTTTTTATTTGTTGAATAAAAGTTTATTGCGGTTGTTACTAAATTGCCAATGTTTAACACAATAGGTTGTGGTAATTCTGTTGTACTTGTGGCTGGTTCATATTGTTTAACTTTTATCGGTTGTCCATTAAAACCGAACAACGTAGCAGTTGTTCCATATATAGCTACATACATTTGTGTATCGTAATCACATGGGTTTAGACACAACATTGATGGAATACCCTTTGTATAAAATATAGTAGTAATTTGTTGTGTTTGTAAAAGGTTAAAATTTGTTACATTACCGCAATTACCTGATATATATTTATTTTCTGTTGCAGTTTCTACATGGTATATATTCCTGGTTGAATAGGCTTTTACTTGTACGTTATTATTTCCCGCTGAAACTTGTATTGCCGTTGTCATAGCGTCTGTAACATAGTGAGTAGTTAAGTATTCAGAAGTAGTACTATATGCAGTGGCATAAACAGGTGCAGAAATTGATTGACCTTGGGTTAGAACATGTGTTATGAAACCGTTTACATTTACTATTGGTTCATACAATGTGCCATTTATAGTTAAACCAGAATATGATAATGAAAATGTAGTAGCACCATTGAAATTACTACATAGTTGATACAATGCTGTTGTGATAAAACGTGTTCTCTGTGCATTTATAGAACCACTTGAATCAGAAGAGGTAGTGATGGTATAATTTACACCACATATAGTACCAGTAAATTCAATATTGGAATTTGGTGGAAAATTACTACCAGTTATTGTAACTGGGTCGTGTGCAAATATGTTAATAGTACATGTTGGGTTTGACTCGGACAGCGAACAAGTGACGGTAGTAGGTTGTATGTTAAACGATTGCTGTTTAAAGTTCAAAGTAACTAATAGTAATAATGCTATTATACCTATTGAAACCAAAAGTAATGGTATTTTATTCATGCAATATTTAATAGTAGATATTAAAACCCTGTTTTAATAGAGGAGGTAAACCCCAATGTAAAATTCAAACATTAAAAGAGTTACCAAAAACATAAAAACTGTTATCATAAAAATTACGTATCTTTTTTTATCCATATTTACACCAGATAAATGTAAACAATCAACAATAATCCTAAAAGTAAAATTATTGATGCTAATAACCCAACGGTATAAACTATTGTTTCTCTAGCACTCTTGCTTAAAGTCATATAATATTTATCACTTTAATTTAAAACTAACACTTGAAGAATTTTTTGTGAAACAAGTGTGATAAATATGCTATTCTTGAATCATGAGGGTTATCTACACAAATTTCAAATGGTGTACCCTTTAACGATGAAAGCGTTTCCATGTCTAAATCACCAATGAAAATATACCCTTTCTTCTCGCATCTTTCTTTAGTAGATATACATAAGACATTTTGATTATTTTTTGTACTTTTCATAAAGTAAAATTATTAGTACACATTAAAAATGTTATTGGTTCGTTAATACATCTATAAATTTATCCTTTGATTCATACCATGTTGATTTATATGAAGTACCGTCGAATTTATTAATAATAGCCATATTAAAGAACAATTTAAGTTTATAGTCTTTTCCGTTTTTACCTCTGCAAATGTAATATGCCAAATAATTTATTTTATAATCAGATTTTACACAGTAATCCGTTACTGTGTCTATAATTTTGTCAAATGACTTTAACCATTCTATTTGATTTTTATATGCAATTATGTCAGTGTTTAATTTATCAAAAGTTGGCATGTATGTATTTATAAAGAAAAAGTCTTTACGTTTACATACATAAATATCGTATGGCTTTAAATAGAAACATGGTTTTCCTATTATAATATCATTATAGACTACCCATTTTTTTCCATCCCTTTCGAAACACTCACCTGCACATATATTGTAATCTTTCCAAAGGTTAAGAATTTCCCTTTTGTGCATTTTGACCACGCCTCTTTTTCAACGCATCCATCACGGAAAATAGTATATCTTCAATTGTACCTGTATCATTTAATGCTTTTGATAAAAGTGAAGATATCAAATCACCTATAAAACTACTATTCTTTTGTGGTGTTAGTTTTTCAATTATTGGCAGAACTTTTTCCAACATTTCCAACTGTGAAACGGGTTCCGTTGGTTGAACGTGAGAATATGAATCAGATATTATGTTCCTTATGTCATCTGGTTTAATCATATGTGAGTATTAACGTATTATATTAAAAATGTTTTACAAAAAGTGTTACATTTTTAATGTAGCAGAGCAAATATAGCGTATGATTAACCTCTATATAACCACCTTTTACGGTTATGCATTAGCATTGGAACTATTAGCACAAGGATGCAGATTTACTGTAAATGTAAAAATAAATAATGAAAAATATTTAATGAACCAATATTTACAAACACAAATAGATACTGACAAACCTCCATCAGATTCTTTGGTATTAAAAGAAGGAAAAGACATGGTATACACAAACTTTAAAGAAGGAGTAACATATTACAGTGGTGATTTCAAAAGGGATATAGAACACCTTCGTGAAGTATTGTACTGTTTATAAATTTATCTCTTAAAATTAATATGGACTCTAAAACCGTTATAGGAATAGCTATAATAATATTTGGTTTCTTATATATAATTGCTGGTGCATTTGTGTCATCCATAACATTACTTGGTGTAGTAATAGTTGCTTTAGGATTTTACGTTATGGGTTACAGGGTGACACATGTGCAGGCGACCACTATATGATACGCGTGAAAACCAAGGGAGATTACCTGGAAATAGAAGATGAAGGAGAGTGTTGGATGCGTGTTACAACTCACAATGATGACGCTAGCCTATTCATCTTTAATGGAATAGATTGGGACATTGTTGGCACATACAAGGTGGACGAATTAGATAAATTAACTCCAACGGATTTAAAATATAAATGTTACCAACAATGGAAAACTATTTATGAAACCTTTTTCATGTACAGAGTTGATTAGAAAAAGTATTTTATATATTTTAAACTTTTTTCTGGTGTAAAATATTTATCATAACTTACCATCACCTCCTTGGCAAAAATACCGTGTTTTTGCATAGATGCATTTACAAATTTATATCTTTCTATTAAATTTAAAATGTGTTTATAATCCTTACCTTGCATATCGTCATCCATCATAACGTGTTGTATCATTGTTTTATCTGGTAGAAATGTTAATATTTTTACATCCATATATTTTAACACGCCTATCACTTTGTTTAATGAAAATGGTGAAAATAAAATTGTGTCATAGACCAATGAACTTATAATAGACCTATCAAGAATTGTTATATTTTCTCCATTACCATGAATTTTTAATAATTCATTAATGGCGTTTTTAAATCTATCATCATCAAATTTACCCTGTGGTATTGGGTAATCTACATATTTTATTTCAAGTGTGTTGGAAAGGGTCTTCGCAAATGTGGTTTTTCCAAGGTTATCTAGACCTTCTACGATTAAAAGCATAATAATTAAATGTTTTTACCACCTTTAAATCTATCTATTGTACCTTCAAATATGTTCAACAGTTAGGTTCATATGCAACATAAAATATTTTTTCGCTTTTTCATACCCATCCATCACATATCGTATTAGCCACATACCGTAGGAATACCACCGTAGTGTATCAACCATTTTATTAACGTCATTAGGATACATGTGTGTTTCCCTTGAAATTTCAACGATTGGTTTGCCATTTAATAAAGACATTGCTATTTTTTTATATTTTGCGTCAGATAAACCAGGTGCGGATAACAATAAATCCAAAGGTTTTTTATTAGAACTCTCTGCGAAGTGTATTGCGTCTTCCATCGGTAAATATGAACGCATTACAGCTTCACCCAATTTGGTTATCTCATTGTTCTTTACCAAACCGTGTTTTTCAAGTTCCTTTAACACAAAGTCCTGGTCATCTAGTTCTTTTGTAAAGTGGTATTTATAATATGAAATATCGTGGAATACATGCAACGTATATAACATAAACGTGTAATTATCAAGTGGTGAATATACTTCCGTTGGTTCAAAGTTGTACATTGAAAACACGCTGTAATACGGAAATACTATGAGTGCCTCATTGGATAAACCAGGTCTGCCCGCACGTCCACTTATCTGTAATATCTCATTCTCCGATAATTCATCATATTCAACAAACTTTCCGTTTATAACGACGGGTATGAACCAATCGTCAAAAAATACTACGTCCACAGGTATGTTTACACCTTGTCCTAATGCAGTAGTAGATACTAAAGGTGAACACTCGCCTCTTTCAAACTTACGAAGTGATTCCTCCTTATCAGGATAAGAGGAAAAATAAATACAACCTCCAACACTTTTTGCATATTCAATTACACGTCTTCTTGTGGCTTTGAAAACCAACGCACGTTTATTTTTGAATAATTTACTTGGTGAACCCTCGAATAGTATAGCCCCTTTTGCGTCCTTTATTTTATCACCTTCATAATATCCGAATTTCAATTCTATACTTCTTTGTGTTACATTGTATATATCCGCACCCATCCATTTCCCCATTTCTTCCACATTTTTTAGAGTACCAGATAGTGCCAACACTGGTATTGAATTACGTAGTGCATAAACTATTAATAACTCTATAGCTGGTCGCTTTGAAATATTATGTAATTCATCAATAATTAATAATGAAATTTCTTTTGCCCAAGGTTTTCTAGAACGTATTAGAGAATCTAGTTTTTCATATGTCGTACCTATAGCAGGTGTTTCTGGTTCGTTTTCTTGGACGTATACATCGCCAGTGTACACGGTCATGGGAACTTTTCTTGATACTTCTGATAAAATTGATTTCAATGGTGTGGTGTAAACATAGTACTTCTTTGCCTTTTTTAATAAAGAAATAGCATAAGAAGTTTTACCCCATCCAGTTGGGGCTATTAAAATTGTATTCTTTGTTATTTCACTTGGTAATTCACTATGGGTGGTAATGTTTTTAATCATACGTAATAATTATTGAAAAAACTTATATTATTTTCCGTGAGAGGGTTGTTCTTTGAAGTTAAAAATTGTATTAATATACTCATTTTGCAACTCTACAATTTTTCTCAAGTCCTCTATAGGTGCATAAGCGTATAACAATAGCAATGGGTACGTAGTATGATAGTACTCATCTATTGTTGCCTGTTTGTTTACAAAATGCGGGTCATCGCTCATTCTCCAACAAAGTGCTTTAGCCAGTGACACCTTTTCACCGAGTAATTGCATAACACCCATCCATACGTAAATTCCATAATTCTGTAAAATATATCTATGTTTTAATGCGACTTTGAAATCATATTCTTTCCCCCCTTTATTTTCCCCATTAATTTTTAGAGAGCAATGCCAACGCTCTTGTGACGCCTGGTTTTCCAAATATTCTATAACTTCTTTGGGGTATTCTCCATTACTTTTTGCAATTTGCAAAGCCAAATGTGTGTTAGAAGTACCGATGACACAATCGGTTATACTATGATTTGCAATTTCCTTGTTAGGCTCCATCTCACATATTTTTTGCATTACTTTTTTTCCATTTTCATATATTTTTCGTATTAAATTTACCCTTTCATCCAATATTATTCACTTATGAGAAAGTTATTTGTATAGATGGGTTATTCTTCCGAGATAGTACTACCTTTGCGTTCAAACATGAACCAGAAATGTTAGTTGTGACAGTTTGACCAGGGCTTAAATTAACAGTACCTTGACCAGAGTAACTAGCACCAGGTACTCCGCCACTTACAGATAGTGAAACAGAGCTAGCAGTAGTTGTGTAAGCTACTGTTGTAGAATATCCATTGTTAGGGTTACCAGAATACGACACAGATCCGTTTATAACAACAGATGGTCTATATGTAGTTACAGTTAAAGAATATGTTACGTTAAAGGTTGTATTTTTGAATTGAAAAGTGTATGTACCTAATTGGTTTAAAGTAGTTGAATATTGTGAGTTTACATTAAGTTCTTTTGTACCTATATCACCAGCGTTAAAATACAACGTTTGTGCCATATTTTCATTTAAATCTTTTATAGTTAATGTTTCGTCTATACAGACTCCAACTGAAGCGTTGGGGTTAGATGAAGACAATGTGGTACTACCACTGGAGACAAAAGATTGGATAGTAGGCGTTGATTTAACAACATAATTAGCCAGGAAAATACCTGCAATTAATACTATGATAACGGCGAAAGTGAATATTATTAATGTCTGATTTTTCATAAAAAATATACTGATGGTATTTAAAAACCTAGAGGTTAATAATCTTTTCTATAAAAAGTATATGAATTCAATCGATTTGTTAATGCTTATTATAATAGTGGTATTAATATACGTTTATATAAAGTACTTCTATTATACACCATACTCTATTCAAAGAACTCCAAATTTAACAATGATTAATACAACAGATTCATTTTTCTCATTTACTACAACATTACCTGGGTATATAACTAGTGTGACAGCAGTATTTAATACTCAATCAAGTGTATTAGCCGATGGATGTGGGTTAGTCATAGGGAATATAAATTATACAGTAGGTGGGTTGTATCCATGTAGGTTTGATAATGGTAGTGCTTGTCAAGTAAATAACCTTGGTTCGCAAGTATCTTATGACGGTTTGTTGGCTGGTTTTAACATGTATTCACCAAGTAGTCCCATTAAGGGGTTAACGACACAACCTCCACTTTTTCTAACTGCTAGTAATAATAATGTAAAAGCTGTAAGTATATCTCAAAGTGATAGTGTATTGTTGAATGTAACTTTACAAAATGGAAGTGCGGTTATTACTTTAAAATACGGTTTACAATCAAACAGTTATACGCTGAATATAGGCGTTGGTCAATTACCTAATCAAGTAACGTTTTTCTGTGCATCTGGTAGTGGTATAAATGGTAAGGCTTCAAAGTGGACGTTATATAGTTATGAAATAAATGGTGAAAAACCTACATTGTTTCTATAAATTAACTAATATTGTTTATTAATATTATTTACACGTATTATTTTTTATAACTATATTATTACACTGTTGCATTAACATATATATCAACCTGTTGCACAAGTATTGAAGAACATATATATATGTTACCCAAATAAAATGATAATCCCTGTGGTTCTATTTCAAGTTTGTATTTGCCACCATTGTAAGTCGCCATTGGATTTTGTATTGTAACAGAATTCTCTTTAAAAGTTGTACAGTGTTGTGCTGGTATATATGTAGAAGAATTTGTAGATATTCCTGTTTGTGTTCCTAATGATTCTGCTATATCAGTAGTTGCATTCATGATAAAACTATTCTCTGCATTTGTAGTGGGACTATATATCGAAAGACAACTGACTGGTGCCGTTCCCATATGTTGCTTCACAGATTGACATATATTTGTACCTATATTGAATTGGTTTGCAACATTTTTCTCAAAAACAGTAATAACAATATTTCCTTGTCCACTAACTATTGAAACTTGAGATGGTAATGAAAATACAACCTGCGTGGTGATAGTAATTGGCATAGATAAAGATGTAGTATGAACTGTAACTGGCATGGATAACGAAGTGGTATTAGAAGGAAGAAAGTATGTATATCTAATTGGGACTTGGTGGGTATGAGCAACATTGGTGGTCACAAGTGTCGTGGGAAATTCTATAGTGCCATTATATGTAGATAACCATGAACCATTTACATTTAAAACTTTAACTGGTAAATTATAAGTTATACCTTGTGGAGTGGGAGTATACACAGCAACGGTGCTAGTTGAACCGCCATATTTTATGTTGTATTCACCGTAATGTACATTGTAAGTAATTTGTGTTGTTGAAGTAAAATTAATAGCAATATCATTTTTTTGAGGAATTTTATAATATGTATATATTGGTGTTACAACTGCGTAGGTGGTTTGATTACTTGTAGTACTAGTTGTAATAAATATTGTTTCTATAGAATATAAAATGGCACGCGGTGTTATCTCTATTTGACCACTGGTGCTAATTTGCAATATATATGGTTGTGTTGTAGGAAATATTGTTGTACTGGTAGAAGTTGATGGTTGGTGATATGTTGATGATATAGGCGATGGCGACGATGAGGTAGAATGTGTCCTTTTATAATACGAAAAACCAATTAGACCCAACAATATTGCTATTATACCAGCCATTAAGTACTGTGATTGACTCATATAAAATATAAAAGTAACGTTTTAAACTAAAATCAAATAATTGATTTGTAACAATAAGAAGATATATACGTTTACATATACTCTATAAATTAACAATTGTATATTAATATAGCGTATATATTTACTACTGTGGTACTCGAACAAATATGTTAACTTGTTGTACAAGTATTGTTGGACAAATGTATATGTTACCTAGAGAAAATGATAAACCTTCTGGTTCTATTTCGAGTTTGTATTTACTGCCGTTATAGGTTGCGGTTGCACTTTGTATTGAAACACCATTGTCACCAAATGGTGCGTAACATTGTGTTGGTATAAATGTAGAAGAATTAGTATTTATTCCTACAGCAGTATTGCGTGATACTGTTATATCATTAGTAGCTTTTGTGACAAAATTATTCTCTTCATTTGTAGTGGAACTATACTGTATAAGACAATTTACTGGATATGATCCTAATTGTTGGGAAACAGATTGACATATATCTGCACCGACTTTAAATTGATTTGTAACATTTTTTTCAAATATAGAAATTACCATATTTCCAATTCCTCTTTCTATTGAAACTTGTGAAGGTAGTGAAAATACAACCTGTGTTGTGATAGTAATTGGTACTGATAAAACTGTTGTAGAATTACTTGATGAAGTTGTAGGAATAACCTTATAGCTTGCATATCTAATTGGAACTTGATGGGTATAAGTAACATAGGTGGTCTTAAGTGTTGTAGGAAATTCTATAGTGCCATTATATGTAGTTAATAGTGTACCATTTACATTTAATACCGACACTGGTAAATTATAAGTGATACTTTGTGGAGTGGGAGTATACACAACAACGGTACTAGTTGAACCAGCATATTTTATGTTGTATTCACCGTAATGTACGTTGTAAGTAATTTGCGTTGTTAAAGTTAAATTAAAATTAGAGGTTGTAGCAATTTTATGATAAGTATAAGTTGGTGTTACATAGGCATAGGTTGTTAATACACTTCCAAAACTGATATTATTAAATGTAGTACTAGTGGTAATTAATATTGTTTCTAACGAAGCGAAAATAACACGTGGTGTTATAAATGTTTGACCACCAGTTTCAATTTGTAATATGTAGGGTTGATTTGTAGGGAATGTTGTCGTACTAGTTGATGTTGATGGTTGATGATATGTTGTTGGTACAGGTGACGGGGAGGTAGTATATTGTGTTCTTTTATAATATGAAAAACCAATTAGTCCCGATAATATTGCTATTATACCAGCAAGCAAGTACCGTGATTCGCTCATATAAAATATAAAAGTAACGTTTAAAACGTTAAATAATTAATTTCTTACCACGAGAAGATATATGAGTTGACATATGTGACATGAGGTCTTCCTTCGTTAAAAAGAATGTTGCATGCCAATCTCCTTTTGAACATTGCGAACATTCTGGGCATGCATAAACAGTCCTACTATAGTATTCACCTACACATATTCCTTTCACAAATTTGTAGTCAATCATGTTGTGTCACCAACTACTAGCTTTTTTGCACGTTCTATTATTATATCGTCATCAACGTCTGGGTAAATTAGTTTTAACCCGCCTACAACGAATGAAAATGCCTGGTTACTCCTACCTTCGAATATATCGTAACTCTTCATATCGAGTTTAGAAGTGAGGAATAATTTCCAGTTATGGAGTGTCCGTGGCGTGGCGGATAGGTTAGTAACAAACGATGAAGCGTTAACATCATCTATGTTAATTACACACATTGTAACTCTATCCATTAAAGGCTCTATATTTATCACTTTTAACAATTTGGGTAATGCATTAGTAAAATACTCCGTGCAATTAGTAACTTGTGACATAGCAACGTTTACGTTACCCATTAATAGCACAGGTATATGTTTTTGAAGCGGTGGTACATTACCTTTTTCTCTTACCCATTCACCGTTTGCTATACCCGTGAGAAGTGCAGATATAGTTTCTGCGTGGTCTCCAGAAAAGTTACTCTTATCGAACTCATCAAGGATAATTCCATCCTTTGTCCATACTGCACCTGGTATTTTATTCTTTGCATCATATACCAGGTGAGCAACAGAAGGGATTCCCACAACATAATCATAATTAAAAGATGTAGCCCACTTTATACCAACTGTGCTTTTTATAGTATTTGGTCGTGTGAATTCTACATAAAATGGCGAATAGAAGTCCTTTGTAAACGTTGATATAAACCTATAAACTATGAATGAACGCAATATTTGGTACTTTTCATTTTCTGGTTTGGGATCTACACCGACGAATGACGCCAAGGCATCAGCAAAAGGTACTTCATGTTCTACAAGAAACTCATGGATTTTTTCACCTTCTTCCCTATCATCATCTAATTCCATAGGGTAGGATGCCGTAACTTCCGCATTTGCTACTATTTTCTTTGATGTTAAAGCAACGGAAGGCGTTGATATGTAACGCAATTTCAACAAAACGTAGGGTTTTGTATACATTGAAACGATCTCTTCGTCTAGTTTATCAATTGCAAAAAGTCCATCGTCAAGTCGTATAAAGACACCATTTGGATCAACTAGAAACTGTGGGTTTTTTAATATTACGTTTACTTCACCTTTTGTATATAATTGCAATTTCATCTGTGTTATATTTATCCCGTTAAAATACGCTTGTGCTATTTCCTTTGTCGAAATATAGCTTTTGAAATATTGTACTACATCACCTGGAATTTCATTACCATCATCGAGGACTATTGTCTTTCTCACTAGCAACTCCTTTAATGCTTCAATCATAACATAAGATTGCATTTTAACTATAAAAAACTTATCCTTCTCCTTTAAAGCCCGTTTTGTAAATATAAAAGATGAAAAATGTCTAACACATATATGATTATAGGAGGTGTAATAATAATTTTAGTAGTTGTCCTAGCTCTGTATGAACTACACCTAATTTAATAAGCCTTTTTTCTTTAATTTGTAAATTTCACTAAAAAGCGAAGGACAATATTTTTTTAACTTCTTAAAAAGGTTTAAACCATATTTTTTAGCAGTTACATATAAGAATACATAAGCTACCCTATCAATAAATGGTAGCTTGTACTTATAAGATTGTAGTTTCCTTATTGCTACCATTTTTGCTTCATCACAGATGTACTTTGGTATTTTTTCGATAAAACATGCAGTATTTATTACTTTTTCGATCTCGACTTTTCTATAGTACATACGACCGCTTTGTGAAACAAATATATTTAACATTTTTTCTTTACCTTGCATTACCATAGAACCGTAATTTTTACCAGGTGTGGAAAACCACATTTTTTCAACATCGTTTTTAGCAATGTGTGAAATATCATTAACAATTGACGTAGTTACAAGGACTTCCCCTGTGTCTGCACAAACAATCATACCATTATTTTCCACAATATTTTTACATTCCATTTGTCCATCTTATTTTTTGTCCTTAAAAAACTATATCCATATGTTACCAATAGACTACTTCTATTTTTTAATGGTGGACTACCCCGTTCTTACGGACGGGGTATCCCCACCTTGCGGTGAGAATTTCCTGCTTCTTGCAGGAAACTTACTATATACACCCTCCGAAAAGGGTATATATAGCATAGGTTTCCTGTCTACAGGCTCTACGGGCAGTCCCGACCCTGTATGGAGAATATTTAGAGATGCATTATAATCACGATCAACAGTCCAACCGCATTTTGGACATACAAATACACGGTCAGCCAAAGTCAAGTCCTTCTTTATATATCCGCATTTAGCACATCTTTTTGATGTATTATATGGATCTACCTTCACAACTCTCCTACCAGCTCTTTCAGCCTTGTAGGAGAGGTAGCTCACAAATTTGGAGAAGTTGGAGTGGAGAATATGCTTTCTCAAAGTTTTACTTTTGCCCCTTTCTACCATTTCTTTAACTCCTAGGTCTTCTACGTATATTTCATCATATTGTTCCACAAGCCAAGAAGTTACTTTATGGATGTAATCATTTATTAGATTTTTCACATATTCATGAATTTTTGCAAGTTTATTTCTAACCTTTTCGTAGTTTCTAGATTCGCTCTTTTTTCTCGATAAAAATTTTTGTAATTTCTTTATTCTATTTTCCACCATATCAAAAATATTTGGATTTTCTATTACTATACCGTCAGAGGTGGTTACTAGATTTTTAACCCCCAAATCTATTCCAACGACTTTTCCAGTCCGTTCTAATGGTTTCTTTTCTACTTCGACCTGGAAGATAGCGTACCATCCTTTTGCACTCTTCTTTATTATCACTCCTTTTACCTCGCCTTCTAACGGTCTGTGGAAGAGTACTTTCATCTCCCCTATCTTTGAGAGGATCAGCTTGTTTCCTTGAACTTTGAAACCAGATTGGTTATAATTAATTATATTCATAATTTTCTTATGTCTTATTTTTCCAACTTTCTTCCCTTTCTTTTTCAATCCATAAAGAGCATTGATATTATACCATAATTGGTTGTTCACCATTTGAAGAACTTTGGAATAAACTAGTTCTTTTCCATCTATTTTTAAATATTTCAACATATTTTGTGTATCCCTAGATGTTATCTGTTTCCTTTCTTTTCTAGCTTTTTCCACGGCATCTAGCAATGCATTATAAACAGAAGCTTCAATTTGCATTACACGAAGAAGTTTTTTCTCTACTTCTCTTGAAGGGTAAATCTTGTATTTGTATGATAGTTGAATATTGTCACTATTTTTCATAGTTTTCCACATATTTTAGCACCTATATTGTTGCTTCCACACATATATTGTTTGTTTTATGACTATAAAAAGGTTTTTATAATATAGAATTATTCATCCACACCATTACGGACGGGTACTTGCATTTTTAATGTTAAAAAACTATATACTGCTATGGAAATAGCCTTCATAACGAGGTTTACGTATGCGTCTTTTCATAAACAATTAAGGATACTTTTTGATGGGTTAAACAAAATAGGTGTGAAATGGTATTTGTATGACCCTGCATTAGAACTGCATATGGCAAAAAAGGAAGTTGATGCAGTCATAATGTGGGAAAGTTTGAATTATTTAAAACACAAAAAATTCCTCTCTTATGATAATATACCATTTAAAGCACCATCATCTTACCTTTTCTATGTGAGTGATACTGATAGGATAGGTATTAAATTAGCACAATTAATATTAGAAAACGAATTTGATGGGGTTATCACCGCATCAACGTGGAGTGCAAAAGGGTTTAATTATTATGGTATAGACACGAAAGTAGTACCACATGCTTTCGCCTTGAACACAAGGGAAAACAATGTTGATAATGAAAATAGGAGTAACACTGTCATGGCTTTCGCTTTTCATTCGCCATTAAGAAAAGGTTTACCATTCACTTATTCTGCAATTTATGAAAACAAAGATAAAATAGAACGTTTCTATAACCTCACCGCTTTCCCAATGCATATACCACAAGAGGTAAAATACGATGGCGTAAGTGATGAAGAGTTAGAAAACATCTATTCAAACACACATTACCTATTACACCCAGTTTTTGGTGGTGCTTTTGAAATAACAATATTAGAATGCCTAGCACTTGGTTGTACACCCATTGTGCCTTCAAAAGGTGCTTGGATGGACTTTGTAAGACCAGAGGATGCCATATTGATAGATTCCACCATTGATGCTAGAAATTGGCACCAAATAGACGACTTACACTTTGGTCTTATGGTTCACCCATCATATCCAGACCTTGTAGAGAAACTACGTGAGGCATTAGAAAAACCATTTTATAATAATCACGCTTCATACTACCGTGAAACCTATTCACCAGTTTCAATTGCACAAAAGTTTGTTAAAGCGATAGGGCTAGGATAGCTTTATTAACCACGGAGAGAACATTATATTGGCGAAACACATGCCAAAAGTAACGGAGGAAGATCAAGAGTTTGAACAAGAAGAGCAAGATGTTCAACCCATAGACTTTTTTGGTGGGTATGAACAAGGTGACTTGGTAATAGTTAGGACACCACAGCAATCTGCATCGGGAACTCTCAAAAATGTGAAGGGTGTGAAGAAGAATGAAGAAGGTAACTACACAGGTTATGTAGCATCTTTGACTGATGCAAAGACTAGCCTTTTGAATCAAAACAACCAACCCATAAAGGATGGATCATTGGTTGCAGTATACCTTACAAGGTCACAAGGGTTGAACCTAATAAAGGTGCAAAACATATTCTTAAACAAGTACGTCACAATAACTGGCGGAGACCCAATAAAGCCAAAGAGCAAAGGAAGGAAAGAGACCAACACTGTGAGGATAACTGATGGTACTATTTCCTATGGTTCTGATTTCATATTAAGGAACCAAGAAGGTCTACACCTAGTAGGTGTTCTATACAAAGATTTTGACACTTTGAATAATAACAATAATATAAGCTATGCTACACAAGTAATTGTGTTGAAGATGGAGAAAGATGGTAAAAAGGTTTTGCCATACAATGTAACTACCAGAACGGAAACACAGATATTTAATGAAAAGTATTATGTACTGCAATGGTTTGCACCATTGGCATTCTACAAGAAGGTTATACAATCTCCACTCTATGTACAAAATGACGGTAAGATAAAGCCAATATTATTTGATATTACAATGAATATGGTAAAAGGTGATGATAAAAGCTATTATTCATTGAAAGGGACAATGAAGTGGTTACAAGCAAAGGATCCAGATTATGAGATACCAAAAGAAGTAGCAAGTATTTTTTAACAATTATAAAATATTTTATTTCTAAAAATCATGTTTTTCATTAAAAAAATAAAAAATAAAAAAATGACTTAATATTCAGAATCTTTGGGATTCCAACACTTTTTATATTCCTTTGCTATTCTATCGTAAATTTCCTTGGTTTGGTTATAAGAAGCTTCACCAGCTTCTCTTAAAGCTTTCACTAATTGCTCGTCATTAATCAATAGTAACTTTTGCATCGCATAGAATGGATCCGCACTACGATACTTCTTAAATTTTGCAGTTTCATTAGATAACTTATCTTTGAAACTAGACTTACCTTCTGCCATTTTTTCTCACCTTATGAAATTTGTTTCATATCATGTAGGAGTCTTGCTCCTAGGTGTAACCTCTTCAAAGACTTTCCTACACCATCCTTCTCCATTTTACTTATTTCTTCGTAATTCTTCTTATAAGTCATGGAAACGGTTTCCTTCTCTTGATCAGTCCATGATCTAGCCATTGCTCTTGCTATTCTCTTACCCTCTTCAGTAGCCCAAGCACCTCTTAATGCAGTTGCCTTGTTTGCGTCAAGTTTATATATCATATCAGCTAACTTGTTAATATTTACGTTATTGACAGACTCTATTCCTTGTTCAAACACTTTGTTGAAAACATCCATCACGGCACTTTTTCCAGTTACGTTTTCACTCATATTGAGTCTATAATATATACAAAACGAGCTTAAAAACACAAAATTTTTAATGTAATAATCAAAATGATGATAGAGATCATGAACCCGCTTAAAAAGACCTTGTACTATGTGCAAGACGTTTTGTGTCCGTATTGTTACATAACAGACACACTACTCCATCTAGACCAGTTGGAAAATTACAACATAGTTCCTATACCAACGAAGATGATACCAAAGGGTATGGAACAAAGTGATTTCTTCATGGAGAAAGACAGTGAGATAGTAAAAAGGTTTATACCATCATATAAAAAGCCAATTTTTAAAGACAAAGTATATGAAAGTGAGACTGCATCCATTATATCATATGCATTACCAGAGAAAGTGAGGTACCAGTTCCTTAAGGAGGTCAGAAAAGCCGTTTTTGAAAATGGAAATGAGCCAGGTGATTTCACTGTTCTTTATAACGCTATAAAAACTGTTTATGAAAGACAGGGATTAAAAACACCTTCTCTAAATGAAGTTATGTCAATGATAAACGAAAATACAAAGAATGCTTATGAACATAGTTTGCAAGTATTACAAAACGGTCAATTTAACGGCGTACCTATGTTTTTGATAAAGGAAATGCCATATGTTAGGCTAATGGGGTTTAAACCTAACTTGAAAGAAATCCTCACTTGGTTAGAGGAAATGAAGGTGCCTGAAAATGTCGTCATCATCTAACATACAAAAAATGAAGGAAGAATTTGAAAAATACATTCATAGATACCCTTACATTGTAGGTAGTAGGATATATGATGAAAAAACCAGGGAGTTTAAAACGCTGGAAGTAGAATTTGATGGAAGACTAACTGATAAAACATATGATTTATTGAAAGATGTAATATACACTTTTAACATTTAAAAACTAATACCTAATTCAAATAAAAGCTTTTTCTCTTCATCAGTAAATTTCACTTCTTTACCAGCATAATAATACCACAATTTAACACTTGTAATTTTGATAGTTTTTTCGTCATAAGATGAAAATACTTTGATATAACGCCTGCATTCACCTTTTATATCTTCCAGTTTATCGAAATAGCCTACATAGTCTTCACTAGGAGCAAAGAACTCCAAGTTATTCATCTCTTTTGAAGCTATTAGAAAAGCCATAGATTCTACTAATTTGCGGTCTTTAAAATACTGGCTGAAACAGTTTATGAATGAAGAAACTTTCATCCTATCAATCGATAATAACACGATTTAACACCAATTTATACTCTTGAATTGTTGGTATTAAAAGTTTCTGTTAACATCCATTTCTTCTTCAATGTGAATACAGAACTTTTTCGTAAACAGAATAGTTAACACTTTTAATGTGTAAATGGTGATTAAACATATGGAAACAAAAGATGCATTATTATGCATACCAAGTTCACATTTTGTTTTTTCAAGCATAGTTGATACCATAAACAATTTTGCACAACATGGTGTTGAATCCAAGGTTTATGCATCAAATAGGGTAGATTTCAATAGGTCTTTATGTATGGATTATTTTTTAAATAAGAGTGATAAACAGTATCTATTCATGTTAGACAGCGATGTCCTCCCCCAGACAGAATTCAATAAGATGATACAAATAGTAGATGAAGACTTGAAGAGGTATGATATTGTTTTAGCACCACTTTTCTCACCAGCAGGAAAATGGCTAACGATGCCAGATCCACCATCTCTTAATGCACCATATGAAGTACAAGCTGGTTCATTAGGTTTTATGGTCATGACTAGAGAGACTGCACGTAGGTTAACACCAGTGGGGTATTACACGTCTTTCGGTAACACAGGAAATCTCACACCTTTGTTTTTCAGATACACGGAAGATACAAGTGAAGACAGTGATTTCATAAGAAGAGTGAAAGGTCAAAAAATGTCAATAATTGCCGACCCAAGGATAAAGCTGTTACACGTGAAGTTTTTACCAGTTGTACCACCGTCTGTTGATGAAGCACTGATACAAATCCTAAAAATAGCAAAAGTTCCTGCTAGAATCAATGGAAACATAATAGTGTTAGATGTAGATTTCGATAAAACTGTTTACGTAAACGGTGTAGATTTAATGAAAAATGAAAAAACTGGTCAATACGACCAAGTATACGTATCCAGTGTTATTATAGACAACGATGGTGTTTTAACAAATAATACAGTAAACAAGACATTTACCATAAATGATTTTATAAAATTCTTGTCATCTCTCTACACAACAAAGAAGTAAACTACATCACTTTTACAGATTAAGTCTATTGTTAAAAAGATAATTTATTTGCACTTATTAAATATTTTATGAAACAACTTTATACAGTAGATGAATTTGAACAAATATTAGAATGCATAAATTCTAATTTCCCACTTGTAAAAATTTACTATGATTCAAACCCGCATTACGTTATTTTTTCACCAGGAGAATCACTATTTTTCACAATAACGAAAAATGGTATGTATAAAATATTAGATGCTTCATATGGTGTTAGAAATTGTCTATTTTGAAAATAGTATAGACAAAACCCACTCTTTTATCTTCGCTTTCATCTCTGGTGTTATAATAGTCTTTCCTACATTGTTTAATATCTTTGCACCTTTTTCTAACATTTCTTTGTCGTCATGGATATTATCAACAGTTTGTTTTAATGATTTATATAGAAATATACCCAATAATTTACTAGACTCCTTGTCGTATGCAAGGCTCTTTATTGTCTTTTTTACTGATAATTTGGTAGTATAATACACAATAGGCATTATAATAGCACCACTTATTACACCACCAATTAAATCATAAAAAATTTGAACAATTAAATCCATATAAATCACGTAGACTATGAGATTATAAACTAGTATATGTTATGAAAACAACACCGCCACTTGTCATACCAGATGGGATCATACCATGTATCTCCAACTTTAATTCACAAGTATTTACAATGTTAATGGGTTTTTTACTATTTGGGGGTATCACTGTACCGCAAATAACAACGTCTTTTATAATCGGTTTATCTATTTTCACTTCAACCATGTACTTTCCAGGTGGTAAATCTAACTTCATCGAATGTATTTTATTAAAAGGTAAAAGCGGAACATCAATTTTTTGAACAAACTTTTTATTTTGCATATAGAATTTAAAGTTAAAAATAAAAAGGCTATTAGAAATAACAAAACAGTGAACTACTCCGCCCTTACGGACGGGGTCTTTGATCAAAATGTAAAAAAAGTTATATAATATTCATGTATACGGGCAAAGCGAAGAACCATTTATTTTTGGTATATCTATCTTTCTTTATAAATAGCACAATGTCTATTTCAACCATGTGGTTAATTTTTATGAAGAAATATAATACAGTAAAAATATAACGTTTATCTCTTGTATGAGACCTATACAGTATTTTTCTTTTCAGTATTTTACCATCTATAAAACGTATTACATCTATCTTCATTGGTGAAAGAGGGAATTTTGTTATATTGTGTTTCGTAATCTGTATTTGTGCATCATTTGTAGTTTTCCTAATTGTTGCTACATGACCATTAGAAACGCATTTTGCATAGGTATGTTTTTTATTACCGATGCATATAGAAAACGTTGATAAATCAAAGGATAAAAAAACATCATTTACTTTGCCTACATCTATTAACGATTCATTTATATTCCAATATTCATATAAGTATATACTATGTCTTTTCAATAGATCAAGAGACATATTATCACATTATATTCGGTATTTAAAAACTTGTCTGAAACATCATAAAATTATTTTGAAAATTACAGCAAGCATCGTACCAACAATACCTATTGTTAATGGGACTATTAAACGTGTAATTATAGTATACATAAAATTAATCTTCTGGTCAATAAGGTAAATTCTATTATCTATATTTTCCAAACGTTGGTAATGTGATTGTAAAAGATCAACTTTCTTTTCTAATTCTTTATAATGAGAATTTATATTTTCTACCCTACTCTCTATCAGTTGTAACTTTTCAAAAGCATCCATGAAATATTTATAATAAAGTAATAAAAGGGTTGTAATGTTTAAATACGTAAGTGGTTCGAGTTATTCTTGATTTCATTGTTGCAGGATAACGGCACATACTACCTTGATCACCAAATGGAAATGCGTTTTCCATTCCTTCTGGTATTAATAAAAAGATGTGATAACCATGTTCTGTCTCATCTACCCTTACAACTATTTTTTTATCAGACCATGAAGAAATTATCCTTTCCAAAAGTAAGTCATCCTTTTCATCTAGGTCAATGTTGAAGCTCTTAATTTTTATCACCTATTGTTATTCTTATTGTCTTCCCATCACGTTCAACGAAATTTCTATTTTTCATCTTTATAGTTGCAGTACTACCCACATGATACATAAAGATTTGCAATTTTTCCAAGTTTTCCTCATCTATTTGGTCAAATGCATCCAAAATTGCTACAACGTCATACATAGAGTTGTTTTTTAATAGTTTAATTATAGACATGAATATCTTTTTTCCAGTCTCTGTTAAAGACACTTTACCGTTTAACACTGTATAATATTCACTTTTTGTGTTAATATAATTGTAAATTTCCTTATCGCTAGGTACTTCTAATCCAATAAGTGAAAAAAGTAGTTTGACTCTTTTTTTCAATATTTCAATCGGTGTATTGTTTGATGAGGATAATATTATGAAAACCTCTATACCATTAAAATTTTGATCCATAAAAGAAAAGTTGTTTACCTGCCTATAAGTTTTACCCCAAAAAATAAAAGCACTAATGTGGTAATTAGCATATGGAGAAAGTTTATGGTACTGTAATGCCTTATGGTTTTGAAGGAGATTTTTATTTATCATTTATATTAAAATCAGAAAAATTCGTTGCAAAAAAATGGGATTATATAGTAGTTGAAAAATTCCCAGAATACAAAAGAGGTGAATTTGAATACGGGTTTTCTATTTTGATAAAAACAGGTGGTAGATACACATTTTATACAGACAATGGGAAATATGAAGTTAGTGTTATAGGCTTTATAGGAGAGGAAAGTAATGTAAACTTCATTGTTGGTATGTTAGATAAAAAACGTGTAATTTTCAATATAAAAAGCATAAACGCTGTATTTATATAATAAATTATTTTATTTCTCTATTTAAATATTTACTTTTGTAAAGTACTTTCCCATGAATTTTCAATACCCCAGTTCTATCAAATTCTGCTAACTCATAAAGGTATTCTTTATGGGTCTCGAAAATATAATCTATTCTATTATGCATTCTTTCTAGAATTTGTTTTTGTTCATCGGTTAATTTATGCATGTTTACCATTTTAAATTACCCATAAACTATAATGTTTAAACTATTAAAAATATTTATATTTTTGTTCTACCATTAAATATAAGAGGTATAAATATGGTATCAGAAAATGCAAAAAAGCTCGTGCTTTTAGTACTAGGTCTTGCAGATGGATATATAGAAACAGATACGAAAATGCAAAAACTTTCTTTTTTGATAAACCAAGAAGTATTCAACTGGACAAAATTTGAAGCAAATAATTATGGAGCATATTCAAAGGAGCTTATGAAAGCTGTGGATAAATTGGAAAAAGAAGGGATCTTGGTATACATTTGGGATGATGACGGCGTGTCAAAATATTATTTAACAGAAAAAGGCAAACTAAATGTAAAAGAGTTATTAGAACAATTAAAAAATGAAGATGAAAACAAACTAAATAAAGCCATGGAAATTATACAAAGTCATAAAAACGACTATCTTACATATTTAATTGCATATACATATAAACATTACCCAGAGTTCACTGCAAAGAGTATTATAAAAAATAAAGTTGAAGAGTGGATTAGATATTACCATTTGTAAGGAACATTTGCCAACATAAAATTTTTAAACGATAAATCATACTTTTTTAATATGATAATAGATACACATGGTGAAACACAAACCACAGTCCATATTTACAACGCTAACAAACTAGTTAATTTTGTTGTAAGCGGTGATATATCCTATTATTATATATACAATAAAGGCTATTTCGCTATAGCCTTACCAACTTTAAAAATAATAAAGGAGATCTTCCAAAATGAAGCTGGGTTCATTTGTGGTGTTGATATACAAGAAATAGCAAATATTATAACAAGAAGTAAGAAATCAATGGATGTAAAAATATACCCCAACACTATAGGTAAAATATACACTGTGATAATGAAAGGTCAACCACCACTGTTTGTAATAAAAGTAAAAATACCAAAACCCACAAAAGACTCTTTGCAGTTTTCCATTAGTCAAGATGATATTTTAAACTTCTTTGGCAACGCTAGAGATTTGGATTTTGATTTTTTCATAGAAGGTGGTATCGTTAAAAAAGATGGGAGAGAGTGCAAATTGGTATTTGCTAGCGATAGCAAATAATTTATAATACATTCTTTATCCATTTCTTTGCATTTTTTGCCTATTTCTTCCAAAATTTTTACATATTCTATCTCTTTTTTTATAATTAATGGCAATGCAAAAAGTAATAATGGGTCATCCTTTTTAATCCATATTTTTTTATGACCGTGTTGTATCATTACATATTTTTTAAAAATTGTTATTGTTGTCACTTTTCTCACTTGTTTTTACTTTCTCTAGCCTATAAAGTGAACCGTTCATTTCATATAAACAAATAAAATCAATACCAGACCTATCGTAAAAAATACCAACAACGAAATCTGAAATTGGGTTTGTTGAAACCTTTTCAAATACATCTATAATATACTTTTCAGCTTCCCTTTTTGATGCCTCATGAAGGTGTACTACCACTTTTTGTCTTGCAGTATCTTGTAGTACTATTGCAACATTTTTATGAACTCCTTTTTCTTTGTTAAAAGTATTTAACTTATCTATTGCAATAGCTATCATTTCTTTTACATATAGTTCAACCATTTGTTTGTCCATTTTTATCATCTTTTAATGCTTCACTATAAGCCTTCTTATACGCTTCATCAAATTCATCTTGATTTTCCGCCACTTCTTTCTTCTTCTTTCTTCCACGTTTTTTCGGTTTTTCTTCCAAGGGTGGATCCTCTGATGGTAGAGTTTCCGTATCTGTTCCTATTGGTGAAGATTCAATATTATCATTTGATTGTGAGGATAATTCGTATTGTGATTGCAAGGATTCTATAGTATCAGGTGGTACAGAAGGTGTTTCTTGTTGTGAAGGTAATTGTGTATTCACCCCAGTCATTGGTTCTTCATCTGCACTATCAAGGTCTATACCCATCATTTGTAAACATGATTTTACATTGCCATTTTGTACAAACACCGCACATAATTTGGCATATAACAGGTGCCTATTGATAGTTGCAATAGCTCTATCTAGTTCATTCGTCATCGTCTACTACCTCTACATCGGGTTGTAATGCAGTATCTTCAATATTTTCGTTACCCCCCTCTCCATTATTTTCATTACTTCCTTCATTATTGTTATTGGTTTCTTCATTATTATTTGGTTCTTGTGGTTGCATAGGGTTAACAATCACCAGTGGCATTATAGCTTGTAAAATACCCTTGGAATAATCAATGTTTATCTCATGTATTTTTGATACAACTTCTAATGCTTTTTGATAAGCAGTACCTATTGTTGCAAGAGTCTTGTAAACTTCAAGTTTTGATTTACCTTTTAATGTCTTATAAAATGGTGATTCCATATCTTTTTTCATTTGTGTTATAATATCAACGAAGGGCTTCAATAGTGGATCATACTGTTCTGCAACGAAAAATGAATTGTCATCGTAATTCATATATGTGTAATTAGCCTTTTTCATATGTAGTATTAATAATCTAACATTAAAAAGGTAAAAAGTTATTGTATATTGTGAATTATTGTAGCAAGTTCCTTTTCTGTTTGTCTATATAACTCATTTTGATAATTATTAACTTTATATACTATTAGTTGGTCTTGTGAACCGCGTCTACCACATACAATAGGTTTTATTTCACCCACACTAAAAATTGTCATTTCTTTATTAGGTATATTTAGTAATCGTCCAACTGCAAAACATTCTTGACCAATCTGTGACCCTCTGAAAATCTTTGTAAGTTGGTCATGAATACCTATTTGCATTGCTACGTAATGTAAGGATACACCCAATTTTGCTGGTAAACCATCTTTGTCTTCAGTAATAACTATACCATTCTTATTTGTAACATCAAAGTTATACAGTTTTTCTTGTTTATAATACAATTGTTGTAAAGCGTTTAATTGATCTGCACCAGACCCACCTATTTTTACATTGTTGTATGCCAATGCGTTAGAAAAGTACATAGTTAACATGGTTAAAGCAAATGGTTTTGTCCATGGTGTAATTACAGTTTGTTTACCTCTATTTTTACCTATTGTGTTATACATATCTATTTTTATCATTCCTCTTACAGTAACATTAATTTTACCAGCGTTACTTTCAATTTCATAGTCATTATTCGCCAATTCTTCTAAAAACGTGTTATAAAACTTTGAACCTAGAAAAACACCGTTGTCTGAAAACGATTCAAAACCATGACCGTTAATAGTAAATTCGACTCCACGAATTGTGAAACTATACATAGAAACTTTACTGGTACATTTTAAAAGGGTTATAAAAGTGTAGATAACATAAAACCTAGTGTTACAACAGGGAAAGTAAACAAAGATAAATTAGCATTATGTGGAAAATATAATTTTAATCCCATTTTTTTCAGAATACTCGCGATTGCACTTGCACTATTACCAACACAATAAATCCCATTACCACCCTCCACAGTCCCTACAATTCCTCCTCCTGTTTCATAAATTGGGGAACCACTGTCACCAGGCAAAGTATGTAAGAAAAATAAAGTTCCAGTAAAAGTAACTTCATTACCAGTGTCTGTTTCAATAGGTACAGTAACACTTCTATCTACAACGTAACCAATTGTAACACCTGTCCTAGCACCCACTTTTATAACATTTTCCAGGAAATCAGCAGGCATTATAAATTGTGGCACCCCAACACCGTAAACATAATTAATTGGAGTTATTCCTGGGTTTATTTTTATAAGACCAAAATCAATATCAATGTTTCCAACAACTGGTGTTACGTAGTATGTAGAACCAATTGGCACTGGTTTTACTGCTGGTGCGGGGTTACCATAAAACTGTGGAGAAAATACGGCTACACCAGAAGGTGAATAAACAGTTTGAATATTTTGAATAACATGAGCGTCTGTTACACCGTAAATATTACCTTGCGGATCACGTACGAAAAAACCTAATGTTCCCATAGTGTTATTATCACCAATAGAAACACCGAGAGGTAAACCCCCATCACTATGCATTTTAAATTTACTACCCAAACAAATGTTTTGGCTAGAAGAGAGGAAAATATCTGGTGTGTCTATATCACAATTAAAATAATAACGTCTATCACTTGTGTTACTATACCCCATGTTCATCTTTTTCACTGCACTTATTATTATTATCAAGACTCGTTATAAATCTCCTTGCAATGTTAATTGACGCGTTTAAATCTCGATTATATTTTAATCCACACTTGCTACAAATAAAAGTCCTACCATTTACACGGTTAATATTGCCACAACGATGGCATGTCTGTGAAGTGTACCTAGGATCAACATATGTGACTATAATACCATTTTTATACGCACAATTTTCAATTGCGTTTTGTATCTTTCTAAAGGGCAGTGAATGAAAACGCCTATTTAATTCTTTACCCCTGTTAAATCTATCACGTATACCCGTCAAATCCTCCATAACAATAATGGGTGATGGAAATTGTTTTGCATAATTTACAACGTCAATTGCTAGTTTATGTATTTCGTAGTTTAATTTCGTTTTATAACGCATTTTTTTAACCAGGTCTAACCTGGGTTTTTTCGTCTCCGTCATCATCTTCTTTTGGTGCAAATAATACCTGTAACGTATTTCCTTTATTTTTCTGTTAATAAATGTGCCTCTCATAGGTTTTTCTGGGTTTTTAATATCCAATGCGACGAGTGTAACAATATTTCGTTCTCCAATGTCAACACCTATGGCAGTTAATGGAGTGTATTCTGGTTCTTTTCCTTTAAACGTTATCGCCACCTTTATCCCATCACTTGTAGTCATATAATTTAAAAATACTGGTATAAGACCACGGTTTGCTAACGATTTTGCATATTGCGTAGTTCTTTTACCCAGGTATATATCATGTTCCAAAACGACGCCTTTTTTTAATGTTAAAATAGCGTGGAAACCATCATCAGTAAAATGCAAAATACGATTTATCGTTGGTGGTTTTTTTCTTCCTGGAGGGCAAATTTTACCTTTGTCGTCTACTACTAATGACACTTCTGAAATTTTTGCTGTTATATTTAACTTTTTAGCTTTTGCTTTAAACAAATTAAAAGCTTCATTAGTCACAATGAGGTATTCACTAGGTGTAACACCAATTGCTTTCAAAATATCAATATTATCATGACGTATAGCATACACATTTTTTTTACCTTTGTAGTTATTCAACAATTTTTTAAAAATGGTTTTAACAGCTTGTCTATAACTGTGAATGAAATTGTATAAAATTTGCGGTTCTTTCAAATTTTTTACCACACCTATTAATGTAGTATACATTGAGAACAATTAATAATGAGAAAAACCGACTATAAAAATTTTGCGTGGTACAGAATTGGGGTATTCAATAGTGTTACCCATATCATCCCCCCTTCGGGTAAAGGAAACACCCGCAGGTCTACTGCTACTGTAAAGGTATACGAGTAGACCTTGAAAAATATCCATCACTTTCTCTACTTTTTCTGTACACGTGGTATATTACAACACAGTGGTTTAAAAACTTTTCTACACCATGTATTTCACACATTCGTCAATACCAAATTCTTTACTTTCAACATGTATTTCATCAAAAACGCCCACACTATCAGGTAATTTACATCCCGATTCCGTAAATGGTATGTCAGCACCAGCATAAACAGGGAATAAACGGTCATCAATAACAGGCAAACCAGGTATTTCTTTAAAACCACAAATAAATCCACCATCGGGTATGGCTTTTTGTGGATTTTTTTCGTATTCACCAGCTAATGTTTCAAGATAATACATCACGCCTTGTATCATCATATTAACAATTTCTAACTCCCTCTTTCTATCCATAAATGAGTCATAAAGATAAATATTTCCACGTAGGTTTAAATAATAAGTTGAAGGACTTTCTTTGTTAATAGAGACACATGATGCGTATGTAACACTTGTTAAATATAAACATGCTACTTTCACCTTTATATCTTTCATATCACCAACGTAATAATCACAATCTTCTAAATTATTAAAACATTCTTTTAAATCTGGGTTTTGAATATATCTCTCTTCATACTTATCAAAGTTTGTAGACCTATTCAATATTGCTTCTGGTTTTGTATCTTTAAAAACATAAACATATGACCTCTTATTTTTATACCTTTCAACCTTTTTTTCATAGTGATATTGTGATAATAAACGCCTTAATTGCACATCGTTTAAACCAGTGATATTTTTCAGTTCTTCAAAAGTATATTTTACATCAGTGGAAACACCACGTAAGGCTTTCTCTACTACTTTCTCTTTTAAATAAACATACCTCACTGGTTTTACCACTGGTACAAATTTAAAGATTTTATCATTAATTTGTGGTAAAGAAGTGATAGAAATTGTCTGACCACAAATTGATTGTGCATCGTTATTTTGTTGCATAACCATATATCGTATTAAAGGTTTAAATAATTAATGCTTTAAACCCGAATAATAAAAATAGTATGGTAAATGATATTATAATATTTTATATTATAATAATACTAACAATTGTTCTTATAGTTATGTTGTATTTAAGTATACCGTGGTATAAAAGAAATTATAGAATACCACCTCCATTAAAGAGCTACAACCTTTGAAATATGAATAACTATAAATCCATCTTCATTCTTCAAGAAAATATACCTTACATGTCCTTCATTATCACCATCACACCCAACAAACTCTCCTTCAAATTTATGATGGATTGTGTATACAGTTAATTTATCACCAAAAGTAACCATTTTTAAATGTTTAAACAGGAAAACAGTTTGTAACTTATTTACTATATAGTTTTTAATTTTTATACCTTCAATGTTTTCCCCTGGTATTATAATATCATCAACTTCTATACCAAAGGAATGTGGCATACATTGACCATTTATTTTGTACACACCAACGTATACTTCACAGTAACCTTTTTCCATAAATGAAACAGGAGTTAGCATAATTTAAAGTACTTTAAAAACTATAAAAGTTTTACCGATGCGATAGACTTATAAAAAACGGCAACCAAATATTATACATGTACCTCTTGAAGTCACAAAAAGGAGATGTAACGATATATCAAAACAGTGAAGGCAAAATAATTTTTGAATACGAAGGTGGTAAATACATTTTTAATAATGTTAGAGAGATATACAAAGGGTTAATATACACTGGTAAAGAAGTAATATTAAAAGACTTATACATTCCTTCATATGAATTTTTCACTGTAATACACAAGTTTTTCAATAATAAAAACAAGGATATAACTTCCTTCTTTAGGTGAAAATATGATAGAAGCAGTATACAAAAACCCATGTGTGTATTTTGTAGGTAATGCCAAAGTGAATACTGACACCATTTGCAATGAGATGCAAAATGGTGTGTTGGCATATAAATACCAAGAAACGTTATCATATCTAAAGGGTTTAACAGAAGTAAAACAGTTGTTATTCAGAGGTGCAGACCTAACTTTCTATGGAGAACTACGTAAATACCAAGAAGAAGCGGTTAATGCATTTATGGAGAAAAAACATGGTATCCTTCAATTACCAACTGGTGCAGGAAAAACTGTTATAGCGTTGTATATAGCATCACTTTTAAAGAAAAGCACACTAGTTGTAGTTAACACAACAGATCAAGCATATCAATGGGGAGAAATGGTTAAAAAATTTCTTGGGACAGAACCTGGGTTTTTCTACACTAGTAGAAAAGACACCGACAAAGACATTGTTATAACAACTTATAGGTCTTCTGGTAAAATAAAAGAAGCATTTGGTTTCGTGATTTATGATGAAGTACACCACTTACCTGCGGAAACATTCATTTATGCTTACCGCAATCAACCAACACCGTTAAAACTAGGTTTATCTGCAACACCAGAAAGGTCTGACAACACACCACAACCAATGCCAGTTCTATTCTCACTTACATACAACGATATAAGAAATTATATAGCACAATTAGAAATCAAACATATTCCACTTCAATTTACAGAAAATGAATACAGATTATACAATAATTTAATTACCGAAATTGAAAGAGCAGGCGGTACCAAGGTGTTATTCTCAAAAAACATGCCATTTAAAGCAAAGAAGTTGATGGCTATGTGGGTGAAAATAAAGAAGATATTGTCATTATCATACCAAAAACAAAAATTTGTGTACGACTTTGACTTCCAAGGGAAGAAATCCATTGTGTTTTGCACTTATAAAGATGAAGCAGAGGTGTACTACAAATTGATACACCACAAAGACAAAATGTTACTAACAAGTGACGTTAAACAAAAAGAGAGAACAAATGTATTAGCAAAGTTTAATGTAACAAGAGAGGGCGTGCTAGTTGTTACACCACTAGGTGATGAAGGTATAGACATACCCAGTGCAGACACAGGTATAATAATAAGTGGGAATAATACACCAAGACAAATGATACAAAGAGTTGGAAGAATTTTAAGAATGAACGG
>Ga0209120_1000032_pt1 | contig 50212 bp, 50 predicted proteins | sample JossMetagenome_FD_184730 | JGI IMG/M metagenome (GOLD analysis project Ga0209120, IMG submission 184730) | Hot spring microbial communities from Joseph's Coat, Yellowstone National Park, USA - JC2_E (SPAdes) (version 3) | ecosystem: Environmental > Aquatic > Thermal springs > Hot (42-90C) >... | reverse complement strand
ACCCCTCACGGATGTGGGGAAACCCGCACATCTTTTATTCACCGTCACACCTTTCGGGAAAACCCATCCACATCTGGCGTGACTTTACTCATATCAACCATTAAAGTATATAAACTTCACGGTTTATCGAAAACTGTTGACTACGGCATTTATGGAAGAATTAAACTATTCTCATCCTTATATGCCAGGAATGAAGAACAAACTTCTACCACTGCTATTAGTAGTATTAATAAATAAAAAATATAAAATAACGAAATAAAACTCTTATACTGCTAACTACTATTCTTGTTTTTTCTTACCTTTCTTTGGAATTACTCTTTCCGCTCCTTCCTTTACTTTTTCTCCAGCTTTTTCTGCTTCTTTTGCTACGTCCTTAGTCGCATCTTCTATTTTTTTAGTTATTTTCTTTGCCATTAACGATATACTTCTCTATACTGGTAAAAAAGGTTTTCTAAAGATGATAAACATAAGTTTTTTTCATTTAAGAAAAGCTTATACTAAAGTTTAAAAACTTTAAATCCCAATATAGCTCATGGGAATTAGAACAGGACAGGAATATTTAGATTCAATTAAGGTAAGAAATAAGGTAGAAATCTACGTGATGGGTAAGGAAGTTAAAGACGTAACAACTAATCCCTTCCTAAAGCCCTCAGTTTTAGCTTTTAAGGCAACATTTGATTCAGCATGGGACGAAGACACAAAGGACTTGGCCAGAGTTTGGAGCCCTTTCATTAACGAGGAAGTTAATAGATTTAATCATATTCATAGATCACCAGAGGATTTAGCGGCAAAAGTAAAACTTCTGAGAAAAATAAGTCACAAGGTTGGAGCATGTTTCCAAAGATGCGTAGGATACGACGCGCTAAACACTCTTTATATAATAACGGAATTGATGGCACAGCACGGAAAAACTGAACCGAAGGAGAAATTTATAGAATACTTAAAGACAGTGCAAAAGAAGGATTTAGCTTTAGCAGGAGCAATGACTGACGCAAAAGGAGTAAGAACTCTAAAACCTCACGAACAGCCCAATAAAAATGCTTACGTAAGGATTACTGAAGTTACTAAAGACGGTATTTACGTTTCAGGAGCGAAGGCAAACATTACAGGAGTTGCTGCTAGCGAAGAGATAGTAGTTTTACCTACAAGGGCGATGGGTCCAGAAGACCAAGATTATGCAGTTGCTTTCTCAATTCCTACCGATACTGAAGGAATAAAAATAATAGTAGGAAGGCAATTAAACGACGCAAGGAGGCTTGAAGGAGGAGAAATAGATGCATTACCTTACTTTTACAACCACGAGGGATTAGTTATATTCGATAACGTGTTCGTACCCATGGAAAGAGTGTTTCTCATGAGGGATTGGCAATACACAAGCCAATTAGTTGAAATATTCTCAGCTTATCACAGACAAGGATACGGAGGGTGCAAGGCAGGGTTAGGAGACGTAATAATTGGCGCTACTTACAATTTAGCTAAGCAAATAGGAGTCGAGAAAGCTCCCCACGTTCAAGACAAGATTAATGAGGAAATCTTCCTAACTGAGACGATGTATGCAGCAGGAATTGCCGCAAGCTTGAACGGGATTGAGGTTTGTCCAGGCTGTTGGTGGGTTAATCCAATGCAGGCTAACGTCACAAAGCATTTAGTTACTAGGTTCCCTTCACAGATAACTCAATTGGCAATTGATATTGCCGGAGGAATATTAGGAACTGCTCCAAGTGAATGGGATTTGAAGAATCCTAAGATTAAGGAATTATTGGCAAAGTACTTACAAGGAGTTGAGGGATACACTGCAGAAGATAGGATAAGGATGGTTAGACTACTGGAAAACGTAGCTTTAGGAGTTGCTTTCCAGATAGAATCAGTACACGGTGCTGGAAGTCCAGCAGCTCAACGTATAATGTTCAGCAGGCTATACAATTTAAGCTATGCAGAGGAAGTTGCTAAAAGATTAGCAGGAATGAAATCAAACGTTAAGTTTACAAAGAAGGTTGAACCTTGGAAGGAATCTGAAACTGAAAAATTAGCTAAAGAAGCTGAGAAGAACACAGTAACTGCTAGCGGTGGAAAATAAATAAAAGGAACTACAAGACATCAAAATAACCTACCTATTTTCCTTGCAGTAATATCTTTACGTGATATCTTATACAATCCATGTACCTATCGTGTTTTCTTTCTCTGTTTAACACTATGTAATTAATTACGAACTTGTTTGAGAGTATTTTTCTTGCATACTCAACGCTTAGATCAGAGGACTTTAATAACCCAGTAATATCGGGATTAAAGAATCCCAGGTCTTGTTCCTTAAGGGAGAATATAAAATCCCTAGTTTCTTCTTTCCACGAGTTAATTATTCTCCTTACTTCGTCACAGCTTATATTCAACGTCTTCGCTATGAAAATTACCGGCTTATTATGGCATCTCCAGTAAGCTATTTCCTTTTCTAAATCCATGTGAAGAAAAATACCGGAGTAAGTTTAACGCTTTTCTATTTAACCAGATCTCCTTAATTTCTCGAACAACAACCAGGAGGCTTGTGAGGCAGACTCCAAAGACCTCATTGTAGGATAAAGGTTCCATTCGAATTCTCCGTGAGCTAATAAATTCCTTACGTTAATCGCTAACCTAAAAGCTAAGCTAGTCTTATCATCCATAAACCTTTCAGCCCAGGCTAAAAGGGAACCTTGAGAGTAAGGAAATACTTCGCCGTTAACTTTTACCTTATATTTACTCCAGCCCTTCCTTTTTAGGAGCAATTTAAGCTTACGATAATCCAGGTTCTTTACCTTAACCTTCTTTTTTCCGTATTTTACATATTCAGCCTTCTTTAACCATTCACTATATAAGGCCCTCAAAGACATTTCCATAACTAAGTAAATTTCTAAAGTAGCGATCTCGTTAAATCCCCCTATTTCTAAGAGTTTGATTGCTCCAGATTGTATTTTTCTAACTTTTTCAGGCAAATCGTCATGTATTTCTCCAGGGCCCAGAATTATATAAGGAATATTTGCTAAAAATACTCCTACTACATCCTTCTTTTTATCAACTTTTATTTTCTCTTCTCCATCTATTATTACATACTTATCCTTATATTCAATTTTATCTAAAACTTCGTCAAGGATTTCGTCATCTCCAGATTTCTTATACTGGAAGAAATCGTCAATTGCTCTGATAATTTTTTTCTTTAACACAAATAGTTTTATCTAAATTGGCATTATAATCTTATCCATGCCTGGAGGAAGAGGTAGAATAGGAGTAATTATTCCAGCAAATAATGCTGCAATGGAATACGACTTGTGGAAAATGGCTCCAGAAGGAGTTACAATACACGTTACCAGAATGAAGCCTACAAAGGGTTGTGAGCCTACTGACGTTGAGGCTTTTAGACAGGAAATTAAGGAAACTTACTACTTACTACACGAAGTTTCCGACGTAATAATTTACGGTAGAACTTATGGGACTCATAAGCACGGTAACATTATTAAGGAAATAATTAAGGATGTCGTAATACCTGAAGAAGCTGTAGTTGAAGTACTAAGAAAGTTAGGAGTTAAGAAGGTTTGGGTGGGTACTCCTTATATAAAGGAGAGGACTTTGGAGGAAGTATCGTGGATAAAATCGCAAGGATTTGAGGTAACTGGCTTTGACGGTCTAGGTAAGATTAAGGGTGTTGATATTTCAAATACTCCGGTATTTACAATCTACAGATTAGTAAAAAGGAATTTGGAAGACGTACTTAAGGCAGATGCTGTTTACATTGCTTGCACAGCATTATCAACTTTTGAGGCATCACAATACTTGCACGAAGATTTGGGAATGCCTATTGTAACAGAAAACGTTGCAGCAATGTGGAAGGCTTTGCAAAAGATTAAAGTGAAAGGTATTACGCCAGGGTTTGAATTAAGATAGAAAACTTTTATAATGATAAAATGTAGTGATGCTTGTGAATAGAATAATAATAGGAATCTTGCTGATGCTGATATCTATCTCAGCATTAGTATTTTATTCGCAAGATCATTATAAAGAGGTAAAATTGAACCCAAATGACGGATATACGATGAGAATTAACTCGCCAATAACCTTCATTTATTATAAAATATGCGGAGGAAACGTTAGCCTAAAAATTATTAATGGATCTGTCATAAATACTTATGGGGCAGAAGGGAAGTACATTGCTTTGGTTAAAAGTAATGGTCAAAATAGTTTGCTAGTATTTTTAAATAACAATAATCAAACCATAAGCGTAGTCAAGTATACTATAGAAGCCTTATGCAGTAGTAAATTTTACGAATTCCTTTTCTCTGTCCTATTATTCATAATAGGAGCAGGAGTAGTTCTCGTTGAGATAAGGAAGAGAAAATAAAGCGAGTGTTTACCCATCACATAACTTCTTAATGACTCACGCACATTCGCCTTAGTCGAGGGAAACGCTACTATCCTTCCATCTAACTTTTATCACTCTCCTCCTCGTGAGTAGTCATTAATCAATAAAATGCATTAATAATGTCGTATAAACATGATATGTACTAAAACTATATTTAGTCAATTAAAAATAACGAGACTAAAAGAGTTAATTCTTTTCAGATTAGTTTTATCGGATTATATTCATTATATATTAAAAATACATTTATTCTAGTTTTTATTTATTCATTACAGACAATGGTAACAATGTAAACTTAATTTAGATAGCTCTCTAAAAAGATTTATCAAAAAGTTAGAAAACGTATATATTTCAGACGGTATAAAAAATATATTCCCTAAAAGTTCATTAACATATATGAGTTCAGTTTCAAAAGGTTTAATTAACTTAGTTAATGCTGTATTCCAATTGGATAAGGACTGGGTAAGCAGAATAACGATGGCAATGATAGTAATGAGCTTAGTCTGGGGAATTCTAGGTATCATTGACGCGTTGATGGTAAGAATTCAAGAACTAAGTTGGGGAGTATCTCAGACTCTTGTTCTAACTTCACAAGAGTATTATGCAGGAATAGGATTACATGCAATGAGAGACTTATTCGGCTTTGCAGTACAGTTGGAAATTGCGATCTTTGTATTTCTATCTTACAAGATATTACACTTCCAACCAAGAGCAAAGTGGTTCCTTAACATCGGATTCATACTATTCAACATTGCATTCATGTTACTTGAAGGACCAATAGTTGCGTATCCAACGTTCAACGATAATTACTTCCCAGCAGAGAGCTGGTATTACTTGTCACCTTATGGATTACCTGCATATTCACAAGACGTAGTATCTCCGCTATGGTTCTTCGGCTGGGAATTAATGGATATAGGTGTTTACATATATGTTATATGGATAATTTATCACTATTATCTTGCAACTAAGACGTACAAAGAAAAACTACCAATATTTGGAGTCTTCGCATTAATGACATCATTAATGATAGCAATAGGATGGAGCGGAGAAGTTGCAGCTAATACATGGGATATATTAAACTACTATGGGCTTGTAGGACTAAACGTAATATCCAACCAAATTGCCTTCGGAATATTATGGCACTCAATCGTGTACATAACTTGGATGCCGGCAGTTGGTGCAATGTATTACTTAATACCTCTCTTAGCAGGAAAACCATTATATAGCGATAAAATGGGAAGAGTAGCAGCACTCTTATACTTAGTATTCTCTAATAACGTGCCAATACACCACTTATATATGGTAGACTTACCAGTATACTTGAAAATTTTACAAGAAGTATTAACATATGGTGTCGTTGTACCATCAATGATGACGTTCTTCAACTTATGGGCAACGGTTAAAGGAGCGCAAGTAAAGATGAACTTGATTACGGCATGGATATCAATTAGCTTTGCAGGAGCAATAGCTGCTGGAGTAACAGGGATTGCAAATGGTGATATAAGCTTTGACGCAATAATCCACGATAGTATGTGGGTAGTTGGACACTTCCACGCAATGATATTCTGGTCAATTGTTCCAGCAGGATTTGCAACTCTCTATTACATGGTACCTCTACTAACCGGAAGAATGTGGTACTCAACTAAGCTGGGCTGGATTCATATGGTAGGTTACATGATAGGAACAGCAATGGTAATAGTAGGCTTCGATGCGCTAGGATTAGCTGGATTAATTAGAAGAGCTGAAATCTATCCAATAATTCCTGCTTACGTTACTCCAGAAGTTGTAGCTAGCGTAGGAGCAATGATAGCAGACTTTGCAACATTAATATGGCTAGGAAATCTAGTAATTACATTACTGAAAGGAAGATCTGCAAACGTTGAAGGATTATCAGTAAGCGATACCGTAACAACTATAGCAATGCAATTAGGATATGAAGGACCTTCATTAAACGAAATATCAAACAAATTAACTACGGCAATAAGCAGAATAGTAAAAATAAAGGCTTAACTTAATTTTTATTTATTACTAATTACTATTATTTATTCTTTTTCCTACTTCCTTTAGGATTTCCATATTTTCTGGGAATCTTTTTTCTTTATATCTTGAAAAAATAAGTTCATCATTCAAATAAACGTCAAATATTCCATTTTTACCTTGTTCTATTTCCACTTTAATATTTTCAAAATATTGTAGTAAATCTCTAGCTAATTCTAATGCCCTATCTAAATATCCACAAGGCCTACAATAGACTATTTTTACTATTATCATAAACAGCATTTTGTTTGTAATTTTTAAAACACTCTTTATGAAAGTTAATTAGCAAATGTTATATAAGCTTTTGAAACAATAAATGTCTATGAAAATAGCCGTAACGTATGATAAGGAGCAAAATCTAAAGCCTTTAGATGAGGCTGAAATAATAGGAGTAATAGATGAAGAAAAGAAGGTAGTAGAACAATATGAGAATCCTGCATATAACGTAAGCAAAGAAGCAACTATGGGAATTATACTAGACCTTGGCGTTGATGCAATAATTGTAAAGAATAAATTCTTATGCCCTGGATCATATATGATGTCTTACGGTAGATTAAAATACATTCCAACTGAATACAATACATTGCAAGAGGTTCTAAATAATTTAGAAGAAGTTAAAAAGAAAATAGCTGAGGAATTGCCAGAAGAAATGTATGCAGAAGCGTACGAACCATAATCTGTATTAAATTATCATTCTTGAATAAAAGGTTTTAAACTTTTTAAACCACTCTTGTATTATGAACCTCGATTCTCAAGGAAAAGGCATTCCATTTAAATTCTATGCTGCCTATTATCCTCCAGTGTACACTAAGGTTAAAGCAAATTCACTATCAGAGCTTATAAAAGGCATTTCAACTGTAGATAAAAATTCAATATTTTACCATGTATTTCATCCAATGCTATCTTCTCATGTAGTACCAGAAGATTTACCTAACGACTTTGCCTTCTGGCTTAGAGAATCCCTTCATGACGAATACCTTGCTGAAGTAGTCGCTGATATAAAAGGTGGGGAGCCTTTGACTATAGAAGATATAAGGAAGGAACTTTTAGAATTGCTAAACACCTCTACTCATTTAGATAAAACTGCAGACTATCCCTTTGTATTCATTTCATTTATTCCTGTAGTTTATCCTTTAGATGTAGAAGTCAGAACGTTAGCAGAATTTATGGATGCTATAGCTAAAGTTCCCGTTCGGTCTTTATTTTATCACTTTGTGTACAAAAGAGTAATGGGCTTAAGCAAGAGAAACGATTTTACAACGTGGTTAGAGGAGAACTTTGGTTTAATAGACTTAGGAGAAAAAATAGCAAAAATAGACCCTCAAACTTACACTGAAGAAGAGGATTTCAGGCAAGATTTATTAAAAATTTTGGAAGGTGAGTTGTTAAAATGATAGAAAAATATGAAAAGATAATAGGAGAAGACGAGCTTTATGGTCTAGTAAAAATAGCAGAAAAACTTAAAGATTTTTCCATACTTCATGTAAATTCTACTAGGGCCGGAGGAGGAGTGGCAGAGATCTTAAATAGAATGGTACCTTTAATGAGGGACTTAGGACTTAATGTAGATTGGAAAGTAATAAGAGGAGATAATGAGTTCTTTAGAGTTACAAAATCATTCCACAACTCCTTACAAAACGGTTATGGAGAGTTACCTCCTAACGCCTTTGAAACGTATGAAAAGTGGCAGGAAATTAACGCAAGCGAAATACCTTTAGATTATGATATAATAATGATACATGATCCCCAGCCTTTAGGTTTAATTAAATTTAGGAAAAAAGGAAAATGGATATTTAGATGCCACATAGATATTTCTAATCCCTATGCTCCAGTATGGGAATTTTTAAAGAAAAAAATTGAAAACTATGATTCAATGATAATTTCTACTCCAGCCTTTGCTAGGGATGACGTTAGCATTCCACAATTTATAATTCCTCCATCAATTGACCCTTTATCTATAAAGAATCAACCGATTCCAGAAATAACTGTAAAGAGAATATTATATAAATATGGAATTGATACTGAAAGACCTTTAGTTGTTCAGATTTCAAGATTTGACTATGCTAAAGATCCTATAGGAGTAATTAAATCTTTCAAATTAGCTAAAGAGCATATAGATGGACTTCAGTTAGCTTACGTAGGTAGTCCGGCTACTGATGATCCAGAAGGAGAAGAAGTTTACGAGAAAACAGTCAAAGAAGCAGGAGACGACAAGGACATTCATCTATTAATGTTACCACCTTATAGTGATCTTGAAATAAACGCATTTCAAACTGGAGCCTCAGTTGTATTACAAAAATCGATTAAAGAAGGCTTCGGTTTAACTGTTAGCGAAGCAATGTGGAAAAAGAAAGTAGTAATTGGTGGAAGAACAGGAGGAATTCCTCTACAAATTATTCACGGAATTACAGGATATCTAGTTGATAATATAGAAGGTGCTGCACATTACATTATTCACACGTTAAAGAATCCTGAAATATCACAAAAAATTGGAGAAAATGCTCATGATCATGTTAAAAATAATTTCCTAATAACTAGGCATATGAGAGAATACATGAGCGTGATGCTTTACGTTACTGGAAGAAATGAGGAGATGAAAAGTCCAACTTTGCAATAAAGAATCCTTCTGAAAAGTCCTTATGCGGATATGTCCTGAACACTCTTAACCAAACCCTACTTTTCTTATACCCTTCATGACCTTCATTAGGAATGCGGACTAAGTTCCTTTCAAATTTTTCTACAACTTTTTCTCCCTCTTCAGGAAATAAAGAACAAGTTATATAAACTACTTGGGTTTTCAACTTGCTAGCTTCTCTAAGTATTCCTATTTGTATTGACGAAAGCTCGTGCAATTTCCTCTTGTTTAAACGTAATATTACTGACGGATCTACGTTTATTGTTCCACTATTGCTGCAAGGGGCATCAATAAATACTTTATCTGCTTTTCTTATTGGTAAATGTAACGCATCGGCAACAATTAGCTCTACGTTATGCACGCCCCATTTTTCCATAAGTTTTTTCTGTTGCATAATTCTTTTTTCAGAAATATCTATTGAGATGAGGAAAGATTTGTTCCTAGTTAGCTGTTGGATTAAAGAAGATTTGACTCCTGGCGCCGAGCCTATTTCTAAGATTTTCTCGTAAGGCTTTGGATCTAAGATCGTTACTGCAAGAACGCTTGACTTATCTTGAGGTATTAAGAGTCCTTCTTTAAATGCAGTAGAATCAGAGATTCGTTTATCAGCACTTTCTATTTCTAAGAGAAAATTTATTTCAGTCCTCTTTACTTTATATCCTTCAGATTCCAATAATCTGATTACATCATTAACATTTGCTTTTAGTTCGTTAACTCTAGCCCAAGTTTTATGATTATATATTCCTTTAATTCCTTCTTCTCCTAAAAGAGCGTAAAGTCTTTCAAATATCCACTTAGGAAATGATAGCATAGGATCCGGGTTTATTGTCATATCTACTTCCCTAGGACTTATGCCAGGGTATACATTTCTTTCATACAAATATTTTTTAATATATTCAAGAAATTCTCTATAAAGCTCTTTTCTATCACCTTGCATGTATTTTTTAAATGCTATATCAAATGCTCTTTCAGGAGAGAGGTTTTTCTTCATTATTAGAAATATGGCATCTGCAAAGAGTTTCCTATTGTCCACGGAGAAAAATGTTTGCAATTATTTAAAAATGATTAACCTCAGCTGGACTAGGACATCTCATCAATTCATTAAGCCTTTCTCATCATTGGCAGAGTTTTCCTAGCTGAGATAAGCAAATTTAAATAAGCTTCTGCTTCTGCCTTACTTACGTTAGATATATCGTCAGCTAACTTATTTAAAATTGTGACTTCGTTTATCCCTGGGTAACTCCATGTTGCAATGTATGCCAGTTTATTATTGTCTGGACTTAGTACGTCAATTCTTGCCACTGGAGAAATGGCATTTTGCTGAAAATACCCCGAATATAATTTTATATTGTATTTCTTGTAAGCCTTTCCTAATCCGGCTAAATCTGTTGTATAATTTGATGAGAAAATAGAATCCCAAGAGATCCAGCCTAGAAATCTCGGATTTTTGTAATCCTCAAATTTTTGCCTGAGTTTTAGAAAAAGATTTTGAACAATATAACTTTCCCTCGCCTCAATAAGTTGAGCATAACCATCATTAATTAGCTTATTTATAAGAAATCTTTGGGCAAATCTCTTTACAATACCTATAATCTTATCACTCGTGGAAATTGTAAGTTTTCTAACTTCGTGAAATTTCTTTAAATCTTCATCATTATCGTCGTAAGTAGGAGGATCTATAATAGGACCATCAATAAAAATTACATCACAGTCTGAACATGAACTCAGGATTTCAGTCTCTAACGTTAGCATTAGAAGTATTGCATCTTTACCCACTTTATCTTCCCCATAATAATTGTCCTCGAGCTTTACATCCTCTTTAATATCTGGAGGAATTCTTTTGCCTTTCTCACCAGAAATTCCTTTAACTTTTACTGCCCTAGCAATAATTAGTGAAAAATCTCCCACATCTAGCTGGTATTTACTACCATCTACTGCACAAGCTATGTGAGGGTTTCTCGCATTATTTATTTCCAAAAATTCCAAATCCGAATTTCCGTAGTATATATCTTCCGCAACTAAGGAAAGTATTGCGTCTACCTTTCTAGCTTTTTCATCTTCTTCCTCTGCTAATTTTTTTATCTTATTTAATATATCAGTAGAATTCAAATTTTCACCGTAATTATTATCCCTTTTTCCGATAGAAAGCGTAATAATTCAATAACATCTTTACTATTGCGTTTTGTTATAGTTACTTGCCCTTGATCAAGTAGAGAGAGCAAAATCTCTAACCTTTTACCTTCTATATTTAACTTGGACAGTTTATCCTTAAGTTCCTCGTAAATTTTTCTAGCCTCTTCTTCAGATTCTTTAGCATTTCTTTCTAATTCCTCAAGGTTATCTGTAATTTCAAATAATCGTAAATCCTTGGACTCTCCTAATATGGTTAGGAATATTTTTAGATATGTTTTAAGCTTTCTATTGTTTTCATCTATTATCTCCTTATACTTCTGAATCTTTTCCTTAATTATGTCCTCAGATAGTTTCAAGCAATGTTTAAGTTCTTCATACGCGTTATTAACATATGAAATAATTTCCCTAGGATTATCACTATTTTTAGCCTTGCTCAAATAATTCTTTATTGCTAAGTATTCTTCGCTAACCTCGTTTAATGAGCATCTTCTTAATTCTTGCTTTATTGAATGAATTTTTGAAACTGTAACTTCAAGTGATTTTATTATTTCACCTTGTTCCATATACTCTTTTTTTAACTTCTCCCAATCTAATGAATTCTTTTCATTTTGAATTTTAAGTAATATATCAACTAAATTCATTTAATTCACCTTTTATAGTTTTAATTAAGTCATAAATTTGTTTTTCTTGATTATTTATTTCTTGCCTCAGTTTATTTACCTCAGGATTTATTTTCTCTATAGACTCAATTTCTGCTTGAAGCCTCATAAGATTTGATCCTATTTCCCTAAGTCTCTCGCTATACCTATAGATCGTTGTGTTTTTTAGTTCATCAAAGAAAGGTAAAGGAGTTCCATCTATACTTGCCTTGTATATTTCCCAAATAATTAAGTGTAAGTTGTCATTGTCTTCATTATTAGATATTTTCTTTATAGTATCAATAAAATTCATTAACTCCTCGTTTCTCTTAGTCTTGGTAGTTCTTTCTATAAGCTCATAGAACTCATTTAATATCTTTCCAGATTCCAAATAATCCAGAATTTCATTAATCTCCTTTTCTTCTTCTAGCTCTTCATTAATTCCTAGCATTCTCTTAGCTTTGCTTATTACATCTAGCTTCGCTAGCATGTATGATTTTATTTTAGTAATTTCGTTTTGCGCATTTATTGTCTGATTTATAAATTCTTTAAATAGAGAATATAACGTTAATATCAAAAAAACAAGCCTTAGCTGATTCCTATAGTCGCCATTTTTAATTGCAAGCTTCAACTGATTATAATATTCTATAATAGAATCTTTCATATCCTTTAAGCTTCTTATTCCAGCATCTCTTTTCTTAACAGTTATAAAATATCCCTCATTCAAATCCTCAGACTTAATTTCGTCGATGCGTCTATCTACCTGCTCTATAAGATCTTTAATTAGCTTATCTTTATCATCAACGTAATTTATTATCTCCCCAGTTGTAACTGACGAATATAATAAAAATTCCACTGTAGGAGACTTTCCGAATATCTTTCCAGTTATCTGAATTAATTTTGGTTTAACATTTTTTATTTCGCTCAAGTAATAAATATATTCTGCTATCAAATTTTCAATATTAAGCTCTTTCTGCCTTAAATAGCCTACTAGAGTTGAGGAGAAGTCCTTAATTTTTTGCCCTGCTAGATCGTCATAATATATTATTTCTCCTCCATCTTTAGAATTTATTATTCCGTTTTCTGAGAGATAAGTAATAATATCATCCTTTAGAGCAGCTGAAGTTTCTATATCTTCTAAATGGAACTGCTTGCTTCCGAAGATTCTAAATTTTTCGTTAACTATCTGATTTACTTTCACAAACACATTCTGATAATTATCTGGATAAATTGAAGGAGAGAATAATACCCAATTTAAAGATTGTATAGGCCTTTTATTTCCCTTTGTTAAAGGTAATTGTTGAATTGTAACCTTTTGTAAAATTTTACTCATTATGTCGTTTATTTCCCTCTTTAACTCGCCTAATTTTATGTCTAGCACATCTTTTCTTACTCTAGTAAGATCTGGGTTTAAACTTGAGAAGAGCAAGTAGAGTAATTGCCTTTTAATAGGAGTGAATAACTCTATTTCAGCTTGGACTATTGAATATTTACTTAAATCCTCATTACTTTTACCTAGAAATATTATGCCATGAATTACTCCATCATACTCATTTAAGATTTCTTTTATTATACTTTCTTCCCTCCCTGTAGGTTTATAAATAACTAGATTTACATTTACAGAGTTTCCTATATCGCATTCTATTATTCTAATGTTTTTAGCAACGTATTTTTGATTAAACTTCAAGCCTATTTCATTTAGAAAAATAATAAAAGAATCTACTTCTTTTTCTATATCTAATAGGCTGTCATTAACAAATTTTAGAGCTTTCTCTTTTATTTCTCTACTTTTAAAATCTACTATTAATCCTCCAACGTTAGTGTTTACTAGGGACTCATAATATCCCCATTCTAAAGCGTAAGCTTCTCCTTTTGATTTAACCTTTAGCTTCTTATATACATCAGAAAGATCTACATTTATTCCCTCATAAATAACCTTATTTACGTCACTAGAGACAAAGACGTTTATACTCTTATCAAATTCGGATGAGCTAGAGTAAAATATTAAGAAATCCTCAATATCCTGAGGTATCTTATATTCCTTAGTTACTTCTACCCAACTAGGAAAGTCTACTAGAAAGCCTTTAACAGTATGTCCTTCTAATTCTTTTATAATTAAGTTTTTATCAGTGAAAATTCTACTAAGTAGAACCTTATGAAATTTCCTTATTTCATCTTTATCCATTTTATTCTCAAGCTCTATGACAAGATTCCTTAAAGTTTCACCTTCATCGTTTAAGTCGGTAGCTATAGAAATTTCTTTGAACAGTTGCTCTATTGGATCTTTAAATTCGAAAGACTTACAAAGTATATCATTAAAGAATCTTGCATATTTTCTCCTTTCTTGACTAATTACCCAATAAGGTAAGTCTAAATACTGCAAGATCTCCTTATTTTTCCCATTATAGTCAAGAAGGCAATCAATCATTGCTAGAAATTCTAACTTTGATGGTGGCATTATTTGAATTGTTTTTATCCTTTGTATAAATGAATAATAAGTTTCTGGAAATAATGAATTTATTTGACCACCTACTCCGAACACTTTTGAATAGGCGCTTGGAGTTGTAGACAAATATACTATATTATTGCCTTTAGAATTAGCTAGCTCCTTTAGCGATATCCAGAAATCCCTTATATAATCTTGGTATTGTCTGTATACAGCAAAGTCTACTCCAGATTCTATCTCGTCAATAAGAACTACCGGATAATCTTTTATAAAAGATATATCTCCCTTTTCTTTTTTAAGTATATTTACAAAAGAATCTTTATATATATTTATTTTTCTAGATTTTAATGCTTCCTCTATAATGTTAAAGAAACTAGTTTTACCTTGACCCCAATCCGCTAATACTGCAATTATTTCTGGTGATTCTCTAGGGCTTTCAAGCCTCTTTATTTCCCAACCGATTTGCCTAAAGAACTTTAACCTATCTATATACCTCGTCTTGGAGGATATGCATAAATACAAGTCATAAAGGGATTTAGAATCTGCTGCTGTCTCACTTATTCGATAATTGCAAGTCATTTAGATGAATCTTCAATTAAAACCCTATCAATTCTTTCTACACTTCCTGCGTATGACCCTAACCTAGGATCCCAAGGTATTCTTACTAACGCCGGAACTTTAAGTGCTGACATTAAACCAGAAACTATAACATAGCCCGTATCCAACGACGTTAATCCTTTAGCTAAAGATTCTGGGAGCCCGCCAGATGCTGACATTACGTATTTTAAGTCTTCATGATATATTCTGTGGAAGAAGAAGGTATTTAGCATTGATAGCACATACTTGTCAACAAATGCAGGCCTTTGACTTACTAGGAATAATGAGACTCCAAACTTTCTGCCCTGTGTTGCAAGTGTAACTAATGATTCCTTTGTTATATTTGCAGAAATGGGATAGTCGTTCGAAGGAATATAATTTTGAGCCTCTTCTATCACGAAGGCGATTAGCCTTTGTGAGCCAGAGTACTTTGCTTTTGTTAAATAATTTAATAAGAGCCTTGATATATAGCTCACTATCAATTGCTTGGTAGGAATATCAACTCCAGGAGAGCCATCAGCTGAAAAATCAATTATTGCCAACCCTTTTTCTTTCCATATAACATCTAAGATTTGTTCATTTATTGATGAGGAATTGCTTACTAATTTGTACCTCTTTATTATCCTATCTTTAAAAATTTCCAAAGCACTTATTACAGCTCTTGCAGTACTACTGCTAAAGCCTAACTCTTTAATGTTTTGATTTGAAGAAATTTCCTGTTGAATTAAGCTTATTCCTTCCTCCTTGCCTAACAGATTATTATATTCCTTTTGATCGTGTTGTGAAATAACATAATCCAACAAATTTGATTGTAATGAATTTATCTCATTTCCACCGTATTTAAGTGATATAATAAAATCCGCTAAATCTTTTGGAGTAAATAGACTTAAGTCAATAGTAAGCCTAGTCTCAGTATCGCTCTTAGGTTCTCTTATTACATATTTCTTGATCCATTTCCTACCCCCAGAAACTAAATCCATGTTTATTGTAGCAAAATCAGCATAATCTCCGTTAGCATCAATTATTATCATTGGCAAAGCAGTGTTCTTACCCATTATTTTCAGGTTAGAAAGTAGATAAATTAAATATCTCATATCGTAACTTTTACCGCTTCCAGTTTCTCCAAATATACCTACATGCATGGTAACTGAATTAAGATCTAATAACAATGGTATATCTGAACCAGCTAATCTTCCATATTTTACATAATCTGAAACGTTTTTTACACCATAAAATTCTGATAAAAAATTCTCGTCTTTTTCTTCTGGAAGAGCTTTTATTAAAGAACCAGGCATGGGAGAAGAATTATGCCCGTATCGCTTTATTATACTCATTTCAGCTTTAATTACTGTATTCATATTTAGTAAGTCAAAGGAGGTATTTTCAGAAAGAATATTCTTTACTATAGGAATTTTCTCGTCATAAAATTCATTAATGTATTCATAATTCTCCAATCTGGCTAATGACAACTTATTATTATCCTTAATAAGGAATAATTGACCGGGACTGACCTCATATTCTGGAGTTATCAATCCTTGAATGGAATTAGCCTCACTTTTCTGTAATACTATACCTATAGTCTTACCTTCTGCTAACATAGTTAATATGATTAATAAAGATCAATTAAAAGGTACTTGGCTTGAAATTATAATGATTTTAATACATCGCTTATAGTTTTAAAGGCTAATCTACCATAAGGATGGATTTCTATTTTAATGCCTACTTTTTCTGACGCTCTGCTTACTATATTATAATGATGCTTTGGTAATACTGCAACTATTCTTTTGTGTTGGAAAGATATTTTCCTAAGCATTATGGAGAGTAAATCTACAAATTCATTTTTCTCCTCTTCTGTCATCATTGATGGAGGATAATCATAGGAATTAAATGGGTAACACTCTTCATATTCCCTGGGAACAAGTAGCATAGGCTCCGATACTGAATAGAATTGAATATAATCTTTATTCTTAGCTATAGAATAAGCTAACTTATGGGTAGGAGACCTATTATATGGCTTAACAGAAGTGCAAGGTAATAGGAAAGCTACCTCTTTTTTGGACTGCCAATTCTCTAGAAAGAAATCATACCATTTCCTAACTATGGGATTTTTAAATAGATCTATTCCATCCTTTTTAATTATTGGCGGACCCGAAAGAGGTGGACACTGCATTGCACATTTCCTCAATTTCGCCTTTTAAATAGTCTGAACCCATTTTATCAACTTTCCTTGAAAAATCTATTAAATAATTATGCGCCTCGTATTTGGAATTTAGTAATACCCAAGCGTTTATAAGGGCCCTACTTATCCAGTTTTTTAAATCAACTTTGTAAGGAAACCTAGTTTTCTCAAGAAAGTTTAATAGTAATGCTATATCCTCGTCGGTAGCCCTTTTGGCCTTCCATACGATTTTTCTATCTCCAACATATCTTTCACCTTTTCCTGGAATTATTACTAACCCGCGACTGGCCTTTATCCTATAAGTAGCAGTATCTACACTATCTGCGTTGAAGAATAATTCTCTCATATAAGGTGAACCTGCACCAAGAACGTGAAGGTATTTTACTTTTCTTCTTAAGTAATGATAAATCATAATAACTATCTTTTTACTGCCGTTTAATGACGGTGGAACAATACCACCATAAGCTATCTTATCTGTATATTGGGAATAGAATTCTACAGCTTTTTCAATACCGTCTGGAGTATAGGCATGAATTATTGGCATTACATTTATTTTCTCATATAAATATTCAAAATTCTTAAAATTTATTTCATTCACATCTGTACAAAATGATGGCACGTCTAAACTCATGAACGTATCAGCATGGAGAGAAAGATATTTCTTTAATACGGCATCCACTTGAAGAGAAAACCCTTTAACCATTATTTGATAACCACCACTATCTACCCAAGTTTCGTTATCCCAAGGAATACTATCCCAAACAAGTTGATTAATCATTAAAGGAGTGCCTAATTCCCATATCGGGATTCTCTCATCTGGAATTCCAAGTAATACTTTCACAATAAACCTGATTGCTAATTAGCATTTATCTATATACAAAATAATACCAATCAATCAGGAGGAACAACCCGTCATCACTCTTCAGGTTAGGTTGAGGTCTTCATTTAATCTTATTATAAGCAGGAATGTTTAAAAGACTTTCACCTTTCTCTCTATTTATTTTATAAAAAATCAAAGCTATGATTAAGAAAGCAGTACCATTGATCCTTTTATTTTTAATAAGCACCACTACTATATTAGAAGCAAGCTCTACTTATAAGATAAATATTCTCTTACAAGGTAAAGGAATTTCTGCTATTGTAGAATATTGTAATCACTTGGAGCTAATAACGACGAATAAAACTTTGTATCTTCCTAATGCTTCAGTTACTATAACTGCGTATGAGACTATAATAGGTTATAATATTTCCATAAATGGTAAGAACATATCATCATTAACATTTAATCCGGCTAATCTGAGTGAAATAATAATAAAAGCGTTCCCAATATATGTTTGGATAAACATAAAAATTAATGGAACTGGCAAAGTGATAATTAATTTTCAAAATGGTAGCAAAGAAATTGTTAATCAATCCACTAAATTAAAAGTGTTATATGGAAGTCTGCTAACTTTAAACGCAAAGGGAACAAACGGTGAGTCTTTCATAAGCTGGAATAATAACTATACATATCCAACTATGTGGCTAATAGCCAGTAATAACACATGCGTAATAGTTAATTTCGGAAAAGCTAAGTCTTCAACATTTTCTTCAGTAAATTTTCTAGGTATAGGACTACTAGTAATTTTAGGAGGAATTTACATTTATATTAAAAGAAAACAGAGTCCAACTTAACTTTTAACTTTATTTTAACAACATTATACAATGAATAGCCTAGCTAATTCTGAAAGTTTATATTTAAGAGAGGCCTCAAATCAACCAGTAAATTGGCTCCCTTGGTCAAAAGAGGCATTCGAAAAAGCCAAGAAGGAAAATAAGTTAATACTTGTAGATGTAGGAGCAGCGTGGTGTCATTGGTGCCATGTAATGGATGAGGAAACATATTCTAACCAGGAAATCGCTAAGATCATCAATGAGAACTTTATTGCAATTAAGGTTGACAGGGACGAAATGCCAGAAGTTGATAGAAAATTACAATTAATAGTAAGCGAAATATCTGGAGAATCCGGGTGGCCCCTTACGGTATTTATGACTCCAGAAGGTAATGTTTTCTTTGGCGGTACTTTCTTCCCTCCAGAGGATTCCTATGGTAGGATTGGATTTAAAAGACTACTAAATGAAATTCTTAGAATATGGAATACTGAAAGAGATAAAATATTAAATTCATCAATACCTTTGTCAATAAAAGTCAAGACTGAAAACGAAGGACAACTTAATAAGGATTTAATAGAGTCTTCTTTCTCACTATTAACTTCTGCCTATGATCTTGAATATGGCGGACTAGGTAAAAGTATGAAATTCCCTCATCCTAAAGTTGATGAATTTATGTTAGCTTATTCTGCCTGGACTGGTGATGATTTAGGAAAGAAATTAAACAATTTCACGCTAATTAAAATGTTTGAAGGAGGCATCTTTGATCAAGTAGGTGGAGGATTTCATAGATATACCACAGATAGAGAATGGTTAACGCCACATTTTGAAAAGCTGCTTATAGATAATGCAGAATTATTAGAAGATTATTATATAGCTTATTTAGCAACTAGAAAAGTCGAATTTCTTGAGGCATATAATTTAACTTATGAATTTATAAAAAGAGATTTAGAAAACTCCATAGCTTTTTCAAATAGTATAGACGCCGACAGCAATGGTATAGAAGGCGGTTATTACACTTGGACGGAAGAAGAAATAAAAGATGCCTTAGGTCAAGAAGCAGAATTAGCAATAAAGCTTTTTGGATTAAGGAAAGAAGGTGGAGTAGTTGAGGGTAGAAAAGTTTTAAGAGTAGATTTAACTGAAGCAAAAAAGCTCATAAATGCTGATGTTAATATCACTTTACAAAAACTTAGAGATTTAAGAAGAAAAATGCTTGAATATCGGCAGAAAAATAGAAAAATGCCTAGAATAGATACAAACTCATATTCTTATCCTAATTATAGATTAGCTGAGGTTCTATTTCAATCATTAAAAATAGATGATGGTCTAAAAATTATTAAGAACTTAACACCTATAATAAGTAGAAGACTTACTGGAGGAAAAGAAGGTCTATTAGAAGATTATGCGTCTGCATTATTGGCCTCAATCTCAGCATATGAGGTAACGGCTGAAGAAAGATACTATTCATTATCTCTAGAGCTATACAATAAACTGAAAGATTTCTTCAAAGCCGATGGCTTTGAAGAGCCAAATGGAGAATTACCTTATGGAGACATGCCTAATGAATCAGCAAATTCCTTAGCAGTAAGAGGAATACTTAAACTATCAATGTTATATAAAATAGATATTGAAATTGAAAAAATTTTATCTAAGTTAGTAAATTCTGATCCTTCATTTGTCTCTGGATTATTACTTTCTGCAGGTAGTATAATAAATGGGATAGCTCATGTTGTTATAGTCGATGAAAAGGATGGTAGAGCTGAGGTCTTGCATAAGGAAGCAATAACTACATATTATCCTTTAAAAGTAGTTGAAAAAATCTCTGATGATATTAAAGATAGGTTAGACTCAACGTTAAGAGCTATGCTTAATGAGAATAAAGGAAAAAGTAGAGCTTACGTATGTATAGGTAATACATGTAGTATGCCTGTTTTCGAGAAAGAGAAAATTAAACTTTTACTTAAAACTAAGTTGAGCTAAAATACTTTTATGAGGTTAAAAGATAAGGCAATACTAATCGTTGGTGTAAGTAAAGGTTTAGGTTATGCTTTAGCATATTTTTTACTAAAGGAAGGAGCAAAAGTAATTATTAATTCTGGAAACAAAGAGAAGCTTCAAGAAATAGTCGATTCGTTAAAAAATCTAGGCGAAATAAATTATATATCAGAGAGAGTAGTAGACCTTAGCTCTGCAAAAGACGTATTAAGTAAATCTTACGAATTAATTAAAAGAAAACTTGATGGAATAGTGATTTCCATAGGGGGATACATAGAGGATAATGTAGAGAATCTTACTGGATTAGATGAAATGATAAATAACCACGTGAAATATCCACTTTATATTACTTCTGCTGCATTAAATTATCTTAATGAAGGTTCTACTATTGTGCTGATATCAGCCATGAGAGGAATAGATAAGGCACTTCCAAATCAGCTTTCCTATTCAATTTCAAAATCTGCTACTGCGAAAGCTGTAGAAGTTTTGGCTTCAGAATTATTAGACAAGCAAATAAGAGTAGTAGGAATTGCACCTAGTTGGATTTACGGAGATTTTCAACCTAATAGAGACTGGAAAAAGCTAAGAAAACTTGGAGATGTAAAAGCTCCGCCAGAAGATTTTGCAAGAGTTATAACATGGTTATTAACTGATGAAGCAGAATGGATTAACGGAGTTGTAATTCCGGTTGATGGAGGTGCAAGATTAAGATGAATAGCGATATTTTGAGAGAAAAAGCAGGAAAGCTATGGGAGAATTATGTTAAACACGAGTTTGTAATTAAGATGAAAGAAGGGAGCCTAGACTTAGAATCTTTTAGATATTATTTAATTCAAGACTCTAAATATGTAGAAATGATGCTAAAAAGCTTGTTGCGTGCCTCTTCTTTAGCTCCTTTATCCTATTCTACAAAGATTCTGAAATCAATTTTTGATACTAGAGATAAAGGCATGGAAGTTCATAGCTGGCTATTATCAAGACTTGGCATTTCTCATGAAGAGATACAGAATACTGGTTATTCTCTAGTCAATTACGCGTATACGCGTCACTTGTACTACTATTCTACCAAAAGCTGGGAAGAATTCCTTGCTGCATGGGCACCATGCATGTGGGGATATTATGAAGTAGGCAAATTCGTTAAAGATTCGCCTAATGAATTATATTCAAAATGGGCTGAATTTTATGCCTCTGATGAATATAAATCAAGAGTAGATGCAATTCTTGAGGCATTAAACTCTATAAAATACTCAGAATCTCTTGTTACGCCATTTATAAATAGCGTAAAATTTGAAATAATGTTCTGGGAATCAGCACTAAAAAAAGAACCAACATTAATCATCGGCGATTAAACTTGTGGATTAAAGAAATAAGTGTAAAATTTACTTGTAAACCTCAATCTCTAAATTTTTACTGTAATAATAGAGGGAACGTCATAGAGCTTACTGCGAGTTCTTCATGCAGATACTTGAGATTATTTACAAAGGATTTTAGACTCACATTTTCTAATGGCAAACTATTTGATTTTAACAATTTATCTACTAAAAAAGGTAAAGATGCAATAACTGAAATAAATTCCATACTAAATTCTCTAAAGCCAGGGATAGTCGAAGATTTAAATGAGAATGGCCTAAGATACGAAATTCCAATTAGTTTACTTAAAAATTTTGTAGAGGACCTTAATGTGGAAAGCATATCTCCAGAAAGATATCTAGATTTTAACATCGATTACATAGATTATGATATAGGAAGAGATTTTCTAAAAAATAGTCCAAGATTTGAAAGTGAAAGAAGGTTAAAAATGTCATTGTCAATTAATAATAAATGCCTAAGAGTTATATATTGGCTTGATTCTAGTAATGTGGAAACATTTTCCTCTGAGGACTGTGTTAATTGGACATCCAATACTAAGATATATACAATTGTAAGTAATATTTCTACTTTTGATGAAAGATATCTAGAAATAAAAAGATTTTTAGAAAAAATTACAGCTAATAATAGTTAATATTTTTTAATCCTGGTACTCTGACTAGTCATGAACCTTATCAACATAATGATATTGTTATCTAGTATTTTATTAGATCTAGGCATACTTATACAAATTTATGCAGAGAATAAGAATTTTTTTAAAGAACCTAAAGGAGGTAATTATCACGGAAATATTAGCGTAATAATACCAATCAGAGGCATAGATGCAAATTTCGAGGAAAACATAAAATCTCTACTTAACCAGGATATCAGACCATTAGAAATAATTTACGTGGTAGATCCAGATGATCCTTATAGAGAAACTATTGAGAATATACTTAAGAAATATAATGTAAAAATTGTCCACACATTTTATAATTGCAATACGTGCAGTGGGAAAATAAGGGCTCAAATCTCTGGTTTACTTCGAAGCAATGGCGATATAATAGTTTTTGGAGATTCTGATACATGTTATCCAAAATACTGGTTAAGAGAACTGACATTACCATTAAGTAAATACATGGCAACTACAACTTTTTCCTTTGCTAGCCCTGCTAGATTAACGTTTAAAAATCTAGTAAGGGCAGGATTTTGGACATTGGGCATAGAATCTCAAGCTATAGGTGGGACTTTCTTATGGGGAGGTTCTATGGCATTTAGAAGAAATTTCTTTAACGATCACGTAATTAAATCCTTAAGTAAAGAGTGGTGCGATGACTGCACTCTTACTAGAATAGTAAAGGAAAGAAAAGGAAAAATAGGCTTTATAGGTAATGCTATACCACTTAATATTTACGATGAACATAACCTATTTAAGTGGGCACAGAGGCAAGTATTAACAGTAAAAATTTACTCTTATAGAGGAGCTAGAGCATTTATACCGTTTGGATTGTATATGATAATCCTATTAATTTCTCTTATTCTGATTAAAAATTTCCTCCTTTTATTACCTTTCTTATTATGGATAATAAAGAATCTACTTAGAGGTAGGAGACTAGGTAGGAAGGCCATTTTACCCTCGTTATTATCTATAATAGGCATTTATTTTGCATGGATTGTACTAATATTGAGCTGGAGGAAAAAGGAAATAATATGGAGAGATAAGATTTACACAGTAGAAAATAAGTGATGACGTTCCACCCCTTTGATTGATGAAATAAGTTTTTAGAATCTGAATAATAATTTTATACAAAGTGATGAGGTCGAGCACTGCATGAGTTATGATGAAAGGACCACAGCTGAAGCAGTTATAGAAATACATTTTAATCTTTACGAGTTTAGGGACTCCATTTCAAAGTACACAATAGTTAGTGACGATGACTGGCAAATAATATCTGGAAAAGAAGGAAAATATATGACAAAAGAATTTGATACTTATGGTATCTTAATGTATCCAATAGAAACTTCAGAGGACATAAAGTACGCATTCTCAAATAAAATTGAGAAAATTGATAAATTTAGAGAAGCATTATATAAACCTAGATATTGGAGGGAATTTATTACAATTATGATAGAAGGTAATAAGCTATATACATCTCCTGATTTAGGTTTACAAATATTTAATGGTGTAGATCTTGTAAATGATATTGCGAGAAGCAAAGGAATTCAGTATGAAGATATAGACGATTACTTAAGAATTTCAATAGACCTTACTAGGCCTTTAACTAAGGAATCATTAAATGATGCCATGGAAAGGTTATCTAAGGCATTACTTCTATACTATAGAATTAAAGAATATCAAGAGGATGTAGCGTCAAAATTAGCTTCGCAAATGTTATCTTAATCTTAAATACATAGAGATTAAAATTCCTGAAATAAATATAATACCACCTATTATAATTATAGGAAAAATAATGATATAGAGAACTCCTGGCAATAGTATTGTTCTTTCATTTAAATTAACAGAGTAAGACGAATTATTTATTATACTAACCTTACCTTGAAGATTAATTACCTTACAGCCTACTGTGTATACGTTATTGCCGTGAATACTAACTACGTTTCCTTGAAAAACTACTATACTATTTGGATTAAAGCTCGTTACTAAAGTGCCATGAGGAGGTATAATAAGCTCTTGAGAGGAAGAATTTACTTGAAGTAGTATATCGCCCAAAATTATACTGGAAAGCAACATAATAATACCTGCTAAAATCATTAGCCTACTTAATCTATCTAATCTTACCACATGTTAATTTCACACTTATAAATTATAAATGTTATGAATATTTCTCTTTTATATCAATTAATATTTGACGATAAGCGATTATTTTATAAAAGTTCCTACGCATTTTATTTGTGTTATGGCTAATATTTACGTCTGGTAAATGCAATCTAAAGTGCGATTATTGCGGTGGATCATTTCCTAAAGATGTAGTTCCTTGGAATGTTAAGTACGACATTGACAAACTAAAAAACTTGATTGAGAGAGATCCGGAAGCTACGGTTATATTCTATGGCGGTGAGCCTTTATCTAACCCCAAATTTATTATGAAAGTCTTGGATTACATAAAAGCAAAAAGATATGGAATACAAACAAATGGTACGCTTATTAAACTTCTTCCAGAAAATTACTGGAAAAAAATTAACGTTGCGCTACTATCAATAGATGGAAGAAAAGAGATAACTGAAAAGCATAGAGGCAAACATATTTACGATATCGTAGTTAAAAACGCTGGTTATCTCAAATCCCTAGGGTTAGAGACCATTGCAAGAATGACAGTAACACAAGATTCTGACATATTTAAAGAAGTAACTCACTTATTAAGCTTGGGAATATTTGATAAAATACATTGGCAATTGAATGTAATATGGAGTGACAAATGGAACGTTGAGAAATGGGCTAAAGAATCCTATTTGCCCGGAATAAAAAAATTAGTAGATCTATTTTTAGAGGAGTTAAAAAAGGGAAAAGTGTTAAAAATTATTCCAATTCTTGGTGTATTAAGCGCTTACTTCTTTGGTGGATATAAGGGGTCTCCTTGCGGAGCAGGATATAAATCTGTTTCTGTTACTACTGATGGAAGAATATTATCTTGTCCAATTGCTGTTTGGGAAAATTGGGCAGTTTTAGGAAATGTTAGCTCAGGATTTAAGCTTCTTGAAGATCCGCTTCCAGAAATATGTAGAAAATGCGAATTCAAGGAATACTGCGGCGGAAGATGCTTGTATTCCATGAAGGAAAACTATTGGGGAGAAGAAGGATTTAGAGAAGTTGATGAAATAACTAAAGAATATTTAAAAACTGTATTATCAATAATTCCAATAATAAAAGAATTAATAGAACAAGGGATAATAAAGCTTAGTGACTTAAAATATGATCCAACTTTAGATTCTACTGAAGTAATACCGTGATAAATATGAAAATTGAATATGCAAAAAACATATTTCCAAAGATTATGGAATTATTAAATAGAGCTACAGATGAAATAACTATAGCTACTGGCGGATTTTCTGAGGATTTTATAGAAGCAATAATAAATAGAGCTGCGAGCGGAGTCCAAACAACAATAATCACGTCAGATAAGAACTGGGCTAGATGGCTAGAAAATCAAAAATTGAGTTATAAGAAGGATGAGGAAAATAAGATAAAGAGAGATTATTTGAAATTAAGGGATAAAATTATTATTTATTCTAGACTAAGATATATTATACTTGTAATTTCAATGTCCATTGCTATAATTCTCCTTATTAGAAGTTCAATTCATTCATTAGAAACTTTAATATTATATGTATCTCTTGGAATAATTAATATAATACAGTTTATATATATAAGAAATACAGTAAAAGTTGAAGAAAGTAAACTTAATATGGTCAATCTAGAAGTTCAAAAAACTCTAGACGAATTGACGTCAACTAGAAATATTCTAGCAAAAAAACTTAATATTATAGAAAGTAATACATTAAGTTTTAGTATCGTAATAATAGACAATAAATCGTTACTTTTATCATGTAATTTAAATTCAAAGAATTCCTCCGATATCATCATGTATGAAGAAATTCAAAAAAACAATGCTATAAAACTCATATCGTATATAACAAATTTAGGCAAGCCTTGAGAAGATTTTTAATTTCTCTATTCCTTGCCTTATTCCTTTTTCTGCTTCTGGCATTGGATGCTTATTAAAGTAGTCTTCTACTTCTTTCTCCCTTCCTATACCTAAGATTGGTAAGACATCAGATAGTACTCTTCCTAATATTCCCGTTCCTTGGTAATATTTTCTAATATTATCCATATATGTTTTTAACCAGCTCCATACAGCCTCTTTAGCTTCTACGTTATACGCAACTATAGGCAATATCCTAACAATGTCTTGTTTCTTTATTTCTCCTGTTAAACTTAAACTTAAGGTATTACTTACAAGATAAGGTTTCTTGAATGATAACATTGCCTTTAAATAAGTCATTTTTTCTTCATCAAATTTTTCTTTTCTGTATTTATCTAAAATTTCATCAAATACTGAGTCTTCATTAACTATTGCATAAGCCATTGCTACCGCATCTTTCTTATTAGGATCTATCGAAGAAAAGTTGGCCATTTCCTTAGATAACTCTAATGCAAAATTATAGTCCATTTGAACTAAGTTTTCGATAATGTTAGAGTAAGTAAGCTTACCTAATGCGTCAGTCTTTGTTCTCCATATTTTCTCTTGTGATTCATGAAATTGTAAAGCAAGACTACTATATTTCTTAGGATTTATGGCGTATAACTTAAAGAGTTGTGATGCCAGCTCTAGTACAGGCAAATAAGATTCCTCATTCATCATAGATTGAACTATTTTCTCGTACTCTTCAAATGGAATAATTCCTGCTAAAAGGAAATTAAAGTAATCATTAATCAATCCAAACTTCTCTAAATGATTCATGCTACCTAAAATTCTTAAGTCGTCATAGTAAACTCTATAAAATCCAGCCCTATTCAAGTTAACCTTTATTGAGTTTACCTTCTCACCAACATTATACTCCTTCTCTTTAGAATCAAGAAGAAGTGAAATTTTCTTATTTCCATTTACCTCTAAAGTTAATGGGACCATGTAAATTTTATCATCAGTACTACCATCTAACATAAATCTTCTTTGCTCGAATTTAATTATATTGTCCTTAACTTTTACAGTTATCAAAGGATAACCTTCCTGCACTATCCACGAAGGCATAATCTTACTTATAGGCTTTCCAGAAGCTTCTTCTAGACTATTCCATAAATCTTTACCTTCTGCATTGGAGAAACTGAATTTATTTAGATAATTAGATATACCTTTCCTAAACTCTTCTTCTCCCATATAGGATTCTATCATTCTTAATATACTTGCGCCTTTACCATAGCTTATATCATCAAATAACTGTTCAATTTCTTCTGGTTTTTTGACCTCAACTTCTATAGGATGTGTTATATGAAGAGAATCCTTTTCCATAGCTCCTGCTGTTTCACTGTACAGAAATTCACCCCAATAGTCCCAATCTGGATGAAGCCAATTTACTGCCTTATAGCTCATAAAAGTTGCAAAACTTTCGTTAAGCCATAAGTCGTTCCACCACTTCAAAGTAACTAAATCTCCGAACCATTGATGAGCTAGTTCATGTGCTATTACTTCAGCTACTCTTCTTAATTGCCTTACGCTAGAATTTTCGTCAGCTAGTAATGCAGTCTCTCTAAAAGTTATTGCACCCCAATTCTCCATAGCTCCGAATGCGAATTCTGGAATCGCTATAAAGTGAGCCTTAGGTAATTGATATTTTATCCCATAGTAATCTTCGTAAAACTTAATAAACTTCCTAGCAAAATCAGCGGGAATTTTAGCTTTTGAAATCTTACCCGGTACAGTAGCAACTATAACTATAGGTTGGGAAGAATAATCATAATATTCTTCGAATTTTCCTACTCCCATGTAAATTAAATACGTAGACATTTTAGGAGTCTTTAAAAATTCTATTATTTTTTTATCTCCTTCATAATATATTTTTTGAGGAGGCATATTAGATATTACATCTAGATCCTTGTCGACCTTTACAGTAAACTTGAATTCTGCCTTATATGATGGATTATCAACACACGGAATAAACTTTCTAGCATGAGAAGACTCGAATTGAGTAGTAAAGATATAGGAATTATCATAAGGTGCTATGTACATTCCAACTAAATCATCTCTTACTTTACCCTCAAATTCTACTTCAATAATTCCAGAAAAATTACCAGTAGATATTGTTACATTCTTCTCATCTGAGAGGAAGTCAACACTTTTACCATTAATGCGTACCCTTGTAACTTTAACGCCCTCAGCGTCTAATACAACCTTGTCTTCTGTGCTTAATTTTATCTTTTCTATTCCATGATACTGTAATCCTTTAAAATTAAATTCTATAAATACATCGTACGAGTCTATCTGCATAATCTAAATCTTTTAGGGTATAATTAAAAACTTGCTTTAAGGTAATAGAGAGCGATATTACTCTGAAAACTTACTGTAATTACTTACAAAGACAATATTACATTTAGCAGTCTTCAAATACTCGTTAAGAAGAGCTTTTCCTTTGTCGCTTAAATGAGCTTCTATATCTTCAATAATCAGGACATCATTACTTGTTGTATTTAATAAAAAATACTTTAGTGCAAACAAACTGAGCATTTCAGAGAAGGAATTATATGCTGGCTGATCGTCAATAAAAAGACCTTCATCGTTTACAATTATCTGATGTCCTAAAATTTCATCCTTATATCCAGGATTTATAGAGATTGAATTAATGAACTCGGCAGCAATACCCATACTTTTAGGAATACCAGAAATTCCCTCAGATTGAAATACAACAAACTTATAAAATGATGCTAGAAAACCGTCCCTAGCAGAAGGTAAAATAAAAGGTCTTTTTCGTTCCATATGATTAAAATAGAATGAATCAAGTAAAATCACTCCCTTTAAATCGTTTGTTATTCCCTCTGGAATCTTAAGTAAACTAGAAGATAAACTTACTTTATTACCATCAATTTTACCTTTTATATTTAATATTTCGCTCTCAATCTCGAAATTAGCATAAAACTTTATTCTTCCTTCAGTAAGCATTAAAGAGATCATACTAGACAAAGTCTCATCAAATGCCTTTTTCCAAGAATTTAAAGAATCCTTAAAGTCATTGACTTTACCATAAAGCCTTGGCATAGAATATATAGCTTTTTGGATAAAATAAAATACCCTACCTGCTTCATAAGCATTACTACCATAAATATTACCATTAAAATTGTTTATAACATACGTCTCATCGTCCTTAAATATTCTTACGATCATAGTTTAAGTTATTATTTAAGCTAATTAAAATAGATTCTAAGGAATTCTTACTTATTTACGACATGCATTGTTAAATTTAATCTAACACTACTCAAGCAAGTTTTTGTATACATATGGGTAAGAAAAGTTAAAAAATTAAAATTTTATACGTTTTCTAATCATTAAAACTAAGGTTTATATACTATACGGATTGGAATTATCTTATGAATTATCTACAATTAGCAATCCTCGTGTATATAATTGGAATGATGACTGCAGACTTTATAATACTGTACTACTTGCTAAGAAGGCCAATAGTAAATAAGAAGGCTATATTCTTTGTAAGCTCAGTACTACTTTACATGTCGGTAGAGGCTTTAGATTTGGCTTATATTTTATTCTCTCATGGAAGCATATTAATAGAGCCTATCTCCTTAGTCATTGCTTCAATACCTATTGTAATTTCGACCAGGATGAAGAACTCGATTACTAGGTGGAGAGAAGATAAAACATCCGCATTAACTTTAGCCTTAACAATAGTAGCTGATGAAATAGCAATGGGGTATGCATATTCTGAAGCTTTCGGGCCTCATATTAATCCTATAATTGACTCAGTAAGTAACATAGCGTTTGGAGTAATGATGCTTGCAGATGCTATATTCTTCTTAGCTTTATCTCCTAGAAAAATAGAGGAATTATCTTTATTCACATTTGCATCTTCTATGGCTTTTATGCCTAATATTTTCTTTACATTCTCAGCATACACAGAACTTGTAGGATCTTTAATTGCTTCCATTATTATGATAGTTAATATAGTAACATTGTATCTAATAGAATTTAGAAAATTAACATTTAATGCACAACTTTTGTCAATATCACTAGGTTTCTTCGATTTCATAATGATGTTAAGCTTATCGATATATGCAACTTCTAAAGATCTTTATATTATCTCAATTAGCATGATTGCTTCAATGATATGGTATTTTACACTAATATTTTATAGATTTAAAGATATTAAAATAAAACTAGGTTTAAAATATCCACTAATATTTGTAATATTTATTAATTTTGCCGAATTAACTATGGGATTTGGAGAAAGCGTACTAGGATTTAGAATCACAAATAATCTATGGATACCGTCTATGAGCGAAAAACATATGTCGTCAATGCATATGCTAATGTCTATGAGCCAAAATCACATGTCGTCAATGCATATGCTAATGTGGAGTCCTAATACTAATCCATGGTGGTGGATATTTCCTACAGATCCATGGAGCATGACTTCAATGGCATATAAACAAGCTATCATGGCAACGCATAATATATTATTTGCAGGTTTCTGGGCTTCTTATATGTTAATAATGATGACCACTATGATGCCATTCTATGTTGTTATGATGGGAGCGGAAATGAGCTACTTAGTATATGAGAGATTCAAAACAGCCAAGAACTCTAATATTAAAACTTGGGCAATAGCAATCCTTGTAGGCATTCCATTGTTCGTATGGTTACTTCCCTATTATACGCCTACTTACATTTTCGGAATGAGTGGAATGTTATCTCATATTAATCCTGAATTTGCACCAACATTATTCTCTTTCACCCTATCACTCTTAGCAATAGCATTAGCTTCTACACTCTTCGGCAGAAGAGCTTATTGTAATTTAGTGTGCATGTCTGCTCATATGTGGACTAATATATATTATGATCAATTTAAACCAAAGAAATCCAGTAAAATCTGGGATTACTTAAGATGGATTAGCTTAGGAATTATGATAATAGTGTTCGCTTACGTCTTTCTAATCTTTCTAGGAATTGTAAAGAATCCTTCAATAGGAACTTTACAGATACCTTTACTGGACTTTTATGGAATGTTCACACTTAATTATATATGGTGGTTCTTCTTCTTCCTAACGCCAGTATTCGGGACGTATGCATGTGCTAGACAGGGTTGGTGTGGATTTGGAAATTTTGCTGGTTTATTCAATAAAATTCTCTTTAAGATAAGGGCAGATTCAGTAGATACTTGTAAAAGTTGTAAAACTATACAATGTGAAGATGCTTGCCCGGTTAAAATACCTATAAGAACTGACGTAATATCTAAAGGATATACTAATAGGATTTCATGTATAGGTTGCGGAGATTGTGTAGAAGCTTGTCCTTACAATAATTTGGAAATTATAGATATAAGGAACGCATTTAGATCAGGGAAAGCCAGTACATCATAAATCAGCCCTTGTAAGGTTCATCATTCTTAATATTCAAGTTTTACTATTTTTTCTTATGATCTACTTTGATTTAAATACTGCTAATTCTTTACTTCCCTGGATAAAGGAAAAGATAAAGGAACTTAGACAGACCAGACTGCAAATTGAAGAAGCATTGGTCAAAGGAGAGAAAGAGGCACTAAGTGAAGGTGCTAGGAAAATAGATAAGATAATTAAGGAAATAACGTCGCAGGGAATAATAATAAGAGATCCAGATTTGGGCATACTTGATTTTCCTGCAGTAATAAATGGAAGGCCTGCTTACTTATGTTGGAAAGATGGAGAAGAAGAGATAAGTTTTTGGCACTACATAGAAGAGGGATTTGCTGGAAGGAAGAAAATAACTGGAAAAGAGGACATTTTAAGCTATACATAATTAAAAATAAATAATTTTATAATTTCTTATTATTCTTGAAAAACTTATAACACTAGTATTAAAAGAAAGATATTTAAGTATAATAACCATTTTTACCCTATGCAAGTCGTAGAGCAATATACTACTCCATATTATAAACATATTCTTAGCTTACCTCCTTCTTCCGTAAGGAAATTATGGAAGCAAAACAAGATAACTCTGATAGACGTAAGAACACCAGAGGAATATGAAGACCATCATATTCCTGGTGCAATATTAATACCTTTAGATTATCTTGAAGTATTATCAAAATTCCTACCAGACAATGACGTTGCAGTAATATGCGAACATGGAAATAGAGCATTATATGCTACTTACGGAATGCCTCACATATACAAAAAGAAAGCAATACACATGCAATATGGAATGGCAGGATGGATGGCAATGGGCTATGAAGTTGAGAGCGGAATGGATGAAAATGGTAAAAAGTGGATGAAATTACTAGATTCTATTGAAAGTTAGACTATTGTCTATAGGTTCTAATGGCAAGTATTTTTAAAATTGCCGGCAGAGTTATACTTGATAAGCATGGAATTAGAAGAATACTTAGTACTTGAAGCATTATCAATGTAAAGTTAAAATTATTTTTATTTCTGTCCTATTTCTTGTTGTTTTACATAGCTTGCAGCAAATGAGGCTAATGAAATTGTGGGATATAATTCTTGACCTGCTGGGACCACTATTATTAATCCTCCTTTTTGTGAGATATCCGAAAGCGTCTCTAAGAATCTAAGTTGAAGAGCTGCTGGATTATTTTTATATGCTTGAGAAGCTTCAGCCAGTATCGTTGAAGCCTGCCTTTCTCCTTCACTTAAAATTACTCTAGCTCTCCTTTGTCTTTCAGCCTCAGCTTGCCTAGCCATCGCAGATAATAGATCAGGAGAAAGCTTTATGTCCCTTACTGTGACAGCAGTGACTTTTATTCCCCACGCTTCAGTATAATTATCTAATATCTCTTGTAATTTTTTGTTTATCTCTTCCCTCTTACTTAAGACCTCGTCTAGTTCCATTTGGCCTACAATGTCTCTTAAGGAAGTTTGAGAAATATTTAAAACAGCAGATCTATAATTGTAAACCATTGAGACCGCCTTGATGGGATCTAATACCTTATAATATACTACAGCATCTATAGATATAGTTACGTTATCTTTAGTTATAATTGTTTGAGGAGGAATATCTACAGTAACTATTCTTAAATCAACTATTACTGGTCTATCAACGAAGGGAATTAGAAAAATTATACCTGGACCCTTTACTCCCAAAATTCTACCTAACCTTAAAACTACTGCCCTTTCCCATTCTTTAACTTGCCTTAATGACATTCCTACAAATATTAAGATTATTATCAAAAGTAAAACTAAACCAATTATTAAACCTGTATCCATACCTTATATATTACTTTCAGAGTTTAAAACTTATATTTAGCTAAGATAGCAGAAACTAAGATTCCTACAGCAAAGGCTCCAATATATTCTAAAAGTAAGTAGTCTACGCTGGTGCTTTGTGATTTATACTTTATTCTTGAGAATGAGGATGATAAAGCGTGTTTAAAGTTATAACTCTTTAGGAAGTTAACTAAAGAATCATAAGCAGATTTTATTGAAGAAACTAAGTGAGATAATAATGGAGAGGAAATATCATATGCTGAGGACAGTGTATAATTTCCAGGATAGTAAATTATATATAGACTCTGACTAGAAATATTAAATGTTATTTCTCCGTTACTATTCGTGTACCCTAATTCTTTTACAGTTGTAAAAGGTATTGGAGAAGATAAATTAGCAGAAGGAACTAATACCTCAACTTCTTGATTAGATAATGGAAATCCATTAATGCAAAGCTTGACATGTTTTATGCTACCATTAGATTGCACTATAATTGATGGAGGTACTGGCCAAAGAACTGATGGAGAATTAACTCCATTAGTAATGCAAGCGAAAGGACTTGAAATATTTTCAAAATTTGCAAATACTTTAATACCATATGCACTTTCTGCAGTATCTAATCCTACAGAAAACACAGGGGAAGGTATGACTAGTTTTCCTTGTTGCAAATAGTATATTTCTTCGCTCATCTCACCAGACATGCATACTTCACTTCCACAACCTGGACCTCCCCAGACAAACTCTAAATCGTTAGGCAATCCTAATATAGATAATCCTCCTATCTGAAAATTTCCAAAATATGGTAGGACTTGATATACGTATTTCTTACCATTAATACAATATCCAAATTCAAGGTTATTTGTAGCGTTCATGAAAAGTGAGAAATTAAGTGGTAAAGTGACATTAAATGTAGGACCTTGATATAGATAAACTCCTAAGCCTTGATATGTAGTGACATTATTTTTCAAAATCTTAAATGGGCCAGATAAATTCCATAGGTTTATTATCATTGTAATCTCAAATTCTTTATTATTTATTTCATGAAACAATGCAACATCTTGTGCCCAATATTTTCCGTCTATCATAGCGTTTAGTTGGAGAGACGCATTACCCTTTGTAAAAAACATACCCGAAGATAGATAAGAATTACCTATATTAAGGCTTGTTATATTAACTGTACCTATAACATATGTTGTATAAATTACATTAGTAAGAGGAAAAAACGACATACCTGATGGATAAGCGGGATCTTCAACTGCAGATGAATGAATAAGAGATATTGAAGATAGTGGTAGCAAGAGTAGTAGTATTAAGCTTAATGCTAATAATGAGTTCATAAGATTATTTAATTACTTAAGCTATAATAAAATTGTGGCACACCACATAGTTATTCCAATCATAATTATATTAGTTCTGGTTATAGTCTTAATAGCTACTGGTTATATTTCTGATCCAATAATAGATATTCCGTCTTTTGCTATAGTGGGATTTCTTACGTATAGGATTTTTTACGTTATAATAAAAACTAGGAAGAGAAACTTATATTCATATACTGGCAAAATAGGGAAAGCTGTAGAGGATATTCCAAAAGGAAAAGAAGGCTATATATTAATAGAAGGCGAATATTGGAGAGCAATAGCCGAGGAGCCAATAACTTCTGGAGACGAAGTTATTGTGGTCGGGATGCAAGATTTAAAGCTTATAGTGAGAAAAAATAAAAATAATGAAGTTATCATCTAGAGCTTTGGAAAAATTAAAAAGTTATGGCAATTACAGTATATCAGAAAACGGTAACGATATTATTATAAGCTATGTTACTCCTTCCTTACTTGATGCGTCAAGTATAGAGGGAGAAGATTTTAGAATAGTAGAAATACACTGCAAAAAGGATAATGAAGGAAACTTACAGATCTTATACGCTGAAATTAAAAATGAGTCTAATGAGGTAATTAGGAAAATGAATTTAGACGAATTAGAACCGTGGATAGAATATTTGGAGAGTAGTGATGTATAATGTACTTATTTGCTTACGGAACTTTAAGATACGGTTTTGAGCTTCATCATTTACTTAAAGATAGCAGATTTGTAGGTTTAGGTTTTATAGAAGGGTACAAGATGTATGATATAGGAAATTATCCTGGTGTAGTTAGAGGAGATGGCATAGTATGGGGAGAAGTCTACGAAATAAAAGATGAATTAATAAGCCTTCTAGATGAAGTAGAAGATTATAAAGGCAGACCAGACGACTTATACATAAGAGAAAAAACTAGGGTCTATTTTGATCAGAAAAGAAGATATTATATAGATAATGTAAATTTTTACAGGTACAATCATGGAATAGAATTTAGAGATGAGATTGAACCTGGAGATTATTCAAGGTGGGTAGGAATGCCTGTGATTGTAAACTATTTTGCGTACGCTGAAAACACAAATCCTGAGATTCTAAAGGAAAGAGGAGTTAAAGAGATATTAAAGGAGATTGAAGCTTACTTAGAAGACTATAAAATAATCTTTAATATCAAATGCAAGTACGGACTTTGTGCAAATTTGAAAGAATTTAAAGGCGGTAAAGTTTACGGATATATATACGTGATGTTAGAAGATGAATTGAATTCATTAGATAAAGCAGAAGAACACTTAATCAAGTACGTTAGAGACGTTATAAAGGTAAAGGATAAGCAAGGGAAAGAATATTTCGCACAAGCTTACATCTCAGATTACAAAGAAGGAGAAGGAGAACCTACAGACTTTTATAAGAATTCAATAATTGAAGGTTTAAAGAGGAAATGGGATAAAATAAGTACAGGTTTATGATGAGTGAGCCCTGAAATGATAGATGAAATTAATGAACCAGGCTGAACGTATATTTTTAAATATTTCACGCAAATACTTTTTATGAATAAGCTTTCTGAAGATGAAATAAGGGATAAGTTAAAAAATTTAAATAACTGGGAATATAAAGATAACAAACTAGTTAAGGAATTCAAATTTAATACATTTGATGATTCGGTAAATTTTCTTAAATTAATACAACCAATAGCCGATAGTTTGGATCATCATCCAGATGTGCATATATATTATAATAGGGTTATCATTGAACTAACAACCCATGATGCTGGCGGTATAACTGATTTAGACTTTAAGTTAGCTGAAAAGATAGATGACCTAAGCACACATGTTAGGTAAATTCTAAGCTGTTCTTTATCCTATCTAAAATCTTCTGAAGTCTTTTCTCTTCCTCTCTCAATAGAGACACTTTCTTTCTAATATCCATGGAATACTCTATTTTCTGCTGTAGTTCTTCAGCATCTTTACCTAAATATTTGCTCTTTAGTTTTCCTTCCTCCCAATACCTTAAATAATAGTAAACGTGATTGCCAATTTTTTTCTTATCTATATGTCCAGTTGGAAGTCTCTTCAATTCTTCTTCTAATTTTTCTCTTTCTTTTTGTATCTGCAAAAATTTTTCTTCAAGTTCTTTAACCTTTTCCCATAGCATTTTCAATCACCGTATATCTGCAAAGTTTCCTTTAGTATTCATACCCTATTTCCTCAGCTAAATTTTCGTCTAACGCCTTCATAATCTTTTCCCTGTCTGGAACTTCTATATACTTTCTTATACCTCCTGCTCTTCCTTTATTTAGTATCTTTATCTTTATTATTCCAAACATATCAAGCTCAGATATTATGTCTGAGAAACGCCTATATGATAAAGGCCTTTGTTTCAATTTATTGCACAGATCCACATAAATTTTATGCGCAGTTACTACGTCTTCCGAATCTAATGAGGCTCTTAAGGCTAATTTATAATGGAATGGAAGAGATTTAATAGCTTCAACTAATCTCTCTTGCTCGTACTCAACAATTGCCCTATCAACATGTTCTTTTCTTATTATACCTTCTCCTGAGGCTAATTGAGCTGCTCTAAATAACAGATTGACAGCTTTTCTTGCATCTCCATGCTCTTTGGCCGAGATTGCTGCTATATATGCCAAAATTTCATCATTATAAGTCCCTCTAAACAAGCCGTATTCTGCGTATTTACTTAATATTTCTTTTAATTGTTCTGCATCGTAAGGCTTAAAAATCACTGAGGGCCCAAGAGAAGATAATACACGAGGCTCCATATAGTCCCTTACATTAATATCATTACTAATCATAATTACTGATATTTCAGCATCTGCCCTAAGGAGCTGATATAGAACTATATCTCCATCCCTTCTTTTAACTAAAGTATCTACTTCGTCTAAATAAACTATAGCTTTCTTACCCTCAACGGCATTTTTTATTTTTTCTATATATTCTCCTAAATTTATGCCATGCTTCGGAACAATATCATTTGTTAATTTCTCGGCTAGTACAGACAATACTGCCTGAGGAGTACCTCCAACTTCCCTACAATTTACATATGCTTGTATTACGTTCTTGTAATCCTCATCCTCTTTTTTTACTTCTTCTATCTCATTTAATATATATCTCACAACAAAAGTTTTACCTGTACCAGTAAGCCCCAAGAATAAATTGGAAAATCTTACGTCGTTTTTAACGAAATATCTAATAGATATTGCTGTCTCTTTTATTATATCTTCTCTATAAGGTATTTCAGTAAAGACTGAAATAGGGTCTATGAAAACCTTAGGATTCTTTATGACCTCTCCTTTTCCGCCCTTTAATGTCTCTCGAATCACATTGTTTCATTCGTTTCATTAGTTAAATGTTGTTTCAAATATTACTTATAGTAGTACCAGGTTTTGGCCTGGAACAGTATTACACGATAATTAACTCCCCGGTTTTACTGTATAAAAGAAGAGTTTCATCCGCATATTTTCCCTAAACTTTATTCAATCTGTTATTTTCTATGTTCAGTGTTAATATTGATCGCATTAATAATACCTAAAGTCTCGTATTACAGCTTAAAATATAGAGACAGAGTAAAAATGCAGTGTTCTAGGGACAAGAAATGAAACAAATAAAATCATTGTTTGTATAAATAAAAGATTAACACTTACCTTACTATTATGAGTGTAAAAACAGTTTCGTTGGAAATCTGGACTCAGTGTATAAAGATTAGAGTAATGTAATACTTGAAACTCTTCTTTTATACAGTAAAACCGGGGAGTTAAACTAACGTTTCCATTATGTTTAAGAGTTCTTGAGTGTATTCTGTAGTAGACAACGGTTTCACATTCATATATCTTGCAAGATCTTGAGTAACTTTCTTTTGTTTTATAGCTTCTACAATCGCTTTATCTATGAGATCTGCCGCTTCAATCCACCCCATGAATCTTAACATTAACTCGCCACCCCTTATCATTCCTGTAGGGTTAGCAACATTTTTGCCAGCATATTTAGGAGCTGTTCCGTGTACTGCTTCAAACATGCCTGCGTTGTCACCTACGTTAGCTCCACCAAGCATACCTATATTACCTATTAACGCACCTGCAGCGTCTGAAATATAGTCTCCATTTACGTTAGGGGCAAGAATTATGTCATAATCTTCAGGCCTAGTAATAATTTGTTGGAACATATTGTCCGCTATTCTATCGTTAATAAGTATTTTACCGTCTGGAATTTTTCCTCCATATTTAGTTGTAACTTCCTCTTCTGTGACTATGAAATCCCTAAATTCGTTAATTGCAGTTTCATAAGCCCATTCTCTGAAAGCTCCTTCCGTATATTTCATCACATTGCCTTTGTGCATGATGGTTATTCTCTTTCTGGAATTTTGGAGCGCATATTTTATTGCCATTCTAGTAATTCTTTGAGTTTTAAACTTACTTATTATTTTAAATCCTATTCCTGTATCATCTTCAACATCAACTTTTAGTTCTTCTCTTATAAATTTTCTAATTTTTTCTGCTTCTGGAGAATTATATGGATATTCTATTCCTCTATATAAATCGTCTGTATTTTCTCTAAATATTACCATATTTACTCTTTCAGGATTTTTTATAGGACTTTCTAACCCTTCTATGTATTTTACCGGCCTTATATTAGCATAAAGGTCAAGCATTATTCTTATTGCAACATTAACTGATTTCCAACCTTTACCTACAGGAGTTTCCATAGGGCCTTTTAATACAACCCTATATTCTTTTAACATATCTTGTGTATCTTTTGGAAATCTATCTCCAACAAGTTGAGCAGCTTTATTTCCAGCTAGAACTTCTACCCATTTAATTTCTCTATTACCTTTATATTTTAGTTCTACAGCCTTATTTATTACATATATTGTAGATTTCACAATTTCTGGGCCTATTCCATCACCTTCAATGTATAAAATAATAGGTTTATTAGGAGTAATCCATTTGCCATCTTTAAATTGAATTTTCTCTCCGTCTTCTGGTATTTTGTACATCTCTCTTAACATTAACTTGATATTTTTATTCTTTTTTCTTCATTACAAACTTCATTCCAGACCTTATGCTCTCTACACTACCTTTTTCCTTTATAAGATTACCTTTATTAAAAAGGAACTTAATGCCATTTTTATCAGAGCCTATTATAAGTGCTATTTCAGAGTTTACACTTTCTATAATAGCTTTATTAACTAACATATCGAAGTCGTCATCGCTCTTTATAATTCCAGATAATATGGTTTTCATTTCTTTTAATATATTATCAAATTCACTATCAGAAACTTCCTTTTCAATACGATGATAAATTTCGTTTCTAACTTTATTGTAAAATCTTCTTGATTCTATTTTAACTAGCTTTTCTAATGGTCCTTTATAGTAGAAGACTATCCTAACTTTAGTTAGATTTACATTTCCCTGTAACGGCTCAAATATGTGGTCTAACCTGCCAATTATTTTAGGTTGCTCGCTTCTTGAGATTATATAACTGATTCTATTTTTTGCAAGTATTCTTTTGACGTTAAATCTTAAATTTAAGATCCAACCAATATTAACGCTGAACTCATTTTCAGATATTTGTGAAATGTTTTTAAATAATGGTATAAATTTCATTATATTTGTAGGATCACTAAAGAAATCGTAAGCATTAAAACTGGGCAGTAATAGTGTAAATTCTTCTTCCATAAATTATTAAGTATTACTTGTAAATAAAAGACTTTAAGGTATCATGGAAAAGTTTTTGAGCTATAGTCAGCATGTATAATTATGTTAAAGATAATATTAATAATGGCAATTTTAATAACACAACTGATTCCATTCTATTCTCCTAGCAACTTAATTGAGTATCGTAATCTGCAAGAATTGAATCCGAATTGTATAGTTACGGTTGCTATAATAGAACAACCTAAGAATTTAGCGGAATTACAATTAGATGTAGAGAATCATGTTATCCTTAATAGAACATGCGTATGTAGACTTTTCATACCTACTAATGAGATTTTCAGAGTCACAGAATATTTGAATAAATTTGGAATACAAACTTCAGTATATATGAACGTGATACTAGCTACTGGAAAAGTATGTAGTTTTGAAAAAGCGCTTAATGGAAAGTTTTATATAATAAACTTTCATGGTACAAAGTTTTATGAATTCCTAGGAGACCCACCATCGTATGTAGGAAATGCTTTAGTGTTTTCAACTAATATTACTTCTCAAATTTTACAAAAACCAGACACTTTATATAATTATTCTCAGGCAATAGCTTACAACGTAGTCTATCCTTGCATACTTAGGGAGGCGTATAATATAACTTCATTATATTCTCAAGGAATTATGGGTAATGGGACAAATATTGGAATAATTGACTTTTGTGGAGATCCTTATATTTATCAGCAACTTATATGTTTTGATAAAAAGTTTAATATACAAAATCCTCCTAGATTTATTATATGCCCAATAGGACCATATAATCCTAATCAAGGTATTGAAAGTGGTTGGGCTTTAGAAATCTCCCTAGATGTAGAATATTCTCATTCTATAGCTCCAGATGCAGGAATAATACTCTATGTAGCTAATCCAAACGTTCCATTGCCAGCAATAATAGCTTTTGTAGATCATCAAGATAAAGTAAATGTTGTATCGCAAAGTTTTGGAATTCCAGAAATATATTTTGATTTAGGATTAATACCTTTATCTTATTTGCAATCATTAACCTATGAATATTGGCTAGGCGAAGTTGAAGGAATAACTTTTGTTGCCGCAAGTGGAGATTATGGAGGAAATGGGTATAACTTCTTCTTATCTCCAGAAGGTGGATTACTAATTCCAGCAAGCGATCCATACGTTTTAGCAGTAGGCGGGTCTACTATATATTATTCCTGTAACAAAACAATCCAAGAGGCATGGAGCGGAGAGAGTGTATATGGCGCATCTACTGGTGGCTTTAGTAGTATCTTTCCATCTCCATGGTATCAGGGAGCTAAAGGATTTAGAGAAGTTCCTGATGTTATAGCTGATGCAAATCCATATACTGGAGTTCCAGTAATTTATTACTACGGAGAAGAATACTTAATTGGAGGTACTTCAGTAGCTTCACCGACTGTGGCTGGAATAATAGATTTAGCAACGCAAGTTCATGGGAAACTAGGCTTTATAAATCCTTTAATTTATAGCCTAAAAGGAACTAAAGCACTTGAGCAAGTATCTTTTGGATACAATACGCCGTATTATATTAAAAATGAATCCTATAATCCAGTTTCTGGACTTGGGTATATAAATGCTGGCTGTTTTGTATCATTAGTAAGAAATGTGAGCACAATTAGCGTAGCTGTTTCGAATTCTACATATAATGACGGTCAGCTAGTAAAAGTAATAGTAAAAGCTTCTCCCTTAATTCCAGTTACGGGATACGTTTACAATGGCTGTTCGGTTATTGAAAGATTTCCTTTAGTTTACAATGGTACTTATTGGATAGGATACTTCACGGCAAAAGGTAGTGGAATTCAAGAAGTAGTAGTAACTCAAGATAGCGAAAAAGCCGGAACTTATATACTTGTTGGGCTACAAGCAATGTTCTTATGTCCACAGGTTGCACTTTATCCTAGTCCTATTGGTATAAAAGTGATTGCAGAATTACTATATGCTAACGGCTCCGCTGCAATAGTAAATAATGTTTACACGGCATTTTTATGTAAATATAATGTAACAATATGTTCAATTGAGAAGATTAATGAGACTAGTCTATATGCAAAGAGCATTATAGAAGGCTATATGTACATTATATTTAATAATGGATCTTTTATTTGTGGATGTTTTACTCCGACAATGCCATTTGGAGGAATATACTTAATAAGGATAAATTGTGTATTTGGATTTACAGAATTTGTTGAGGGAATTTACTTAGTTCCTTATATTATACCTTCAGCTTTTACTGAACCTATTTCCATTGCCGATGGCTGTAATTTTACAATAGGTGTAGCAATTCTCTCACTTGAAGCTCCAAATGTTACTGTAAAACTTTATAATGAAAATAATCAATTAGTTTATTCGTTCTCTATAAATTCGATTAATTACGCAGATTCGTTATATTATGTTAAGGAAGTTTTACTACCGCATAATATAACTAAGGGATATTATAAAATAGTCTCTATTGCTGATTATAATGCATCTACATCTATAGTTTGTGGAGAAGGGTTTACACAAGTTTATATTTCATCATGTACATTAAGAGTAATTGTAACTACTATTCCTAGTCAAAGTATATATGAAAACGAAACTGTAAATATAATTGCATCTATAACCTATGAAAATGGAACTGACGTTAAGTTTGGAACGTTTAATGCTGTAATTATTCCTTCCTATATGAAGGGCGAGTTTGATGTATTAGACTTGGAATTTTCTACTCCCTTATATTATAATCATGGAGATTGGATAGGTAAGATTACTACACCTTGTGAAAAGTCTAATCCTTTAGGTCTTTCTGCAGAAGGACTTAGTGGGGAGTGGTATATTTATGTCTACGGCACTTCGTATGATGGAATTCCAATATCTTTTCCAGCAACATTAAGCTATTCATCGCTTAATATAATTCCAAGTAAACCAAATACTAAATTTGTATTAATGCCTTATGTATACGTTAGGAACTTTAATGGTACAGTAGCAAATAATTTGTTTGTATGCAATGCTACCATTATTAATCATAATGCCACCTTTATCAACTCTATAATAAGAAATTTAACCGTAATAAATGGTTCTGTGTACTTAGTTAATAGTCATGTGTGCTCTTATAAAGTAGTTAATGGGACCTTAGTAACAAACACTGCTGTGCAGAAGAGTTGCAATAAAGAATCTAGGATCTTTAACGAAAATCCTAATGTAATAATAATACTTTTGGTTGTACTTTTGGTCTTAGATCTATCTATAATAAAGAAATTTAGAGAAAAGTGAAACTAATTTCTTTATTTTATACCAGTTATTAAGCCTACCCACTGATTATTATCGTACATTATATATTGTATACTTATCTTAAGTTTTTTAACGCTCATTTTAGTTTTTACTTTTATATTATATACAAAATAGTATATATTACCGTCAGTCTCAACTTCAGCCTTCTTTGGGAACTCAACTTCATAACCGTACTGTTCTGCTAGATCTTGAATCTTAGTTGTAAACCTCATTATTATATCTTTAACAGACTCACCGTAAATTGGTTCAAAACTTAACGCTCTAAGCTCTTCTTTGAACGCGCTAATACTCTCATTACTTCTTACTTTTCGTTGTTTTATGGTCTCTTTTGTTTTCACAAATATTTTTGAGGTAATAATAACTTAAAAATACTTCTATAATCATGGAGTCATATATAACTTCCTTGCTGTCTTATAAGTGTATATATGTAATTAACGTCTTTTGAAAATTCGTTATTAATTTCGTTCTTAATCGCTTTTCTTCCATCATCTAAGACTTTTTTAATACTATCTTCAATGCTATTTGAAATTACGAGTGAATCAAAATAAAGAGTCCTTTCAGACGATAATAAATACAGCATGTCTTGAATATTATCTAAGAATTCCTCAAGTTTTCCCGCTAACGTTATTCCTCTTATTGTATTTTCCACTTTTATAGCCTTAAGCCAATTTATTTCCTTTTTTAATTCTTCAAAAAATTCGCTATTATATGCTAATTCTTCAATAGTACTTATTATGTCTGCCTTTTGGTCTCTAATCCTTTTTTCAAAAAGATCTTGAATAAATGGCTCAAAATCCTGGTTAATGCTTACATCAAAGGTCATCATAGGGCATGGAGATATATTTTCATTATTACAAGTTTCTTCTATTTTTCCATATACTGTTTTTAACTCATCCTCTAGTCTTTTCTTTTCAAGATTAGTTTTAAGCAGTCTGAATGAGGTTCCTAAAATTGAATATATATCCAAGGTTATTAAAAGCTGTACAGCTTCGTTATATTCTGGAGAGGCTATTTTGGGGAAATACTTCTTCTTTTTAAGATATAAAACTGGCCAGCTTTTTAGCTCTCTGATTATTGGAGTTTTTGCATAGTATAATTTCATAAAATATCCGCCGTTCAAAATTTTATAGACATAAATTGCTTTTTCTTTATCTATACCATTTTTTATTGCTAGGGCTATATAGTCCATCACTTAAAGCCTACATAGTTTCATAATAACCTTAAATTTAAAAAATTAATCCTAATAAAAGTTATAACACAAATAAAAACTTATACTTAATTTTAATTCACTCAATATATCCTTTAGCTATAAGTAATTCTGCAGTTAAAATTCCTCCTCCAGCTGCTCCTCTAATTGTGTTATGAATCAGTGAAACCATTCTTATTGTTCTATTACTTATTTGCTTTAATCTCCCAACAACTACGCTCATTCCTGGAGGGTCTCCAGCCCATCTATCAAAATATACTTGCGGTCTAGTATCTTCGTTCCTTACTATTATTGGTTTTTCTGGTGCTGTAGGTAACTTTAGATCTTGAGGTTCGCCTCTAAAATTCTCTAAAGTTTCCCTTATTTTCTCTACGTTAACATCCTCTTTGAAAGTAACGTATGAGACTTCATAATGGCCATGAATTGTTGCTATTCTATGAGTAGTCGCATCCAAAGCAACTTCTTCTAAAGGCGGATCATTTACGTTTCTTTTTACTTCGCTAAATATCCTAGTAATTTCCTTTATCGTTTTTGCGTCGTATTTGTCTCCTAAAGGTAATATATTATCTACGACATCAAGCGAAGGAATTCCGGGATATCCTGCTCCTGATAATGACTGTATTGTTGTTATATAAGCTCCTGTCATTTTGAAATTCATAAAAATTGGTGCTAGAGGTATTGCTGCACCTTGAGCTGTGCATAATGGAGTAGTTACTATAAAACCTTTCCAGTCTCTTTTCTTTCTCTGTTCATCTATCAAGGAAATAGTATGAGAATTTAACTCTGGAATTAACATTGGTACGTCTGGATCGAATCTATGATCTGGAGAGTTACTAATTACTGGAAAACCTTCTTTTGCGAATTGCTCTTCTATAGGGCCAGCTGCACCTTGAGGTAACGGCGAGAAAACAATATCTACATCATCCATTAATTTTGGATCTGTAGGCTTTACTTCCATATCCGCAACTTCTTTTGGAACTTGTCCTATTGTTTGCCACCTTACAACTTCACCATAAGGTTTACCGACAGATCCTTTTCCTGCTAAATATGCAGGCTTTATATAAGGATGTTGAGATAACATTCTTACGTATTCAATTCCTACTAAGCCCGTGGCCCCTAATATTGCAGCTTTTAGAATCCTTCTCATATTTATCATTAAAACATATGTATATACTGGAATATAAACTTACTTTAATAATATAAGCCTTTCAATTTAGCAAAATTAAATAAAAATAATTATCCTTATCCTAAAAGAACGGCCCCTTTAGAAGAAGATGAAACTAATCTAGCGTATTGTGCAAGCAATCCAGTTTTATATTTAGGTTCTGGCGGTTTCCAATTTTCTAATCTTTCCTTTATTTCCTTGTCACTTAGCTCAACATCTAATTTTCCATTATCCACATCTATCGTTATAATATCTCCATCTTCTACCACAGCTATAGTGCCTCCAACTGCCGCTTCTGGAGCGACATGACCTACCATTATACCTCTAGTAGCTCCCGAGAATCTTCCATCAGTAACTAAAGCTACGCTTTCTCCTAATCCTTGACCAACTATAGCACTAGTAACAGCTAACATCTCTCTCATTCCAGGCCCTCCTTTAGGGCCCTCATATCTTATTATCACAACTTCCTTCTCCTTGATTTGACCATTAAGTACCGCCCTAAATGCTTCCTCTTCGGAGTTAAATACCCTTGCAGGTCCTCTATGATATTTAACTTTACTTGCCGAGGCCTTAATCACTGCTCCTTCTGTAGCCAAATTACCTTTTAATATTCTTATTCCTCCAGTAGGGCTATAGGGATTATTTACGTCTCTTACAATATGAGAATGAGGTACGTCTGGTATTTTGTACTCTTTTAAATTCTGTTCCATCGTCTTTCCAGTTACAGTAATTACGTCTCCATGAAGTAGACCCGCATCGAGTAATTTCTTTAATATTAATGGCACTCCGCCAACTTTATGCAAATCTGCCATTACATACTCTCCTCCAGGCTTCATGTTTACTATTTCAGGAACTTTCTTACTTATCCTATCAAAATCGTCTAAAGTTAAATTAATACCAGCTTCATGTGCTATTGCTAATAAATGCAATACTGCATTAGTAGAACCGCCAGAGGCCATTAGTACAGTTATTGCGTTTTCAAAGGCTTCAAATGTCATTATATCTCTGGGTTTTAATCCTATTTCCATTAAATGAAGTAAAGCTTTACCAGTTTCTTTTGCAAATCTAACTCTCTCCGCATCAACTGCCGGTGGAGACGCACTACCTGGTAAAGCAACTCCTAAAGCTTCTGAAATCATTCCCATAGTATTTGCGGTATATAATCCTCCGCAAGTTCCAGGCCCTGGTATGGCGTTTAATTCCATAATTCTCAAATCTTCTGCAGATATCTTTCCAGCGGCATAAGCACCTACTGCTTCATATACATCTCCTATTGCAATTGGTTTTCCTTTATAATTTCCTGGCAAGGTTGTTCCGCCGTACATGTAGATTGATGGTATATTTAACCTAGCCATTGCCATCATTAAACCTGGCCCAGTTTTATCACACCCCCCTAATGCAACAAAACCATCATACCCGTGAGCGTTTACTGTTAATTCTACAGTATCTGCAATTACTTCTCTGCTAACTAAAGAGTATTTCATTCCTTCACTTCCCATTGCTATTCCGTCTATTACAACTGGAGTAGTAAAAATTCTAGGAGTTCCGCCTGCTTCTCTTACTCCTTCTTTTGCTACATTGGCTAAGGCCAATACGTGGATATTACAAGGACCTGCTTCGTTCCACGCGGCAGCTATCCCTATTAGAGGTTTTGAGATATCATCGTCGTTTAATCCCATTGCTCTTAGAAATGCTCTGTTTGGAGCTTTTTCATAACCGCCATAAACCTTTTCTGATCGAATTTTTTGAATCATATATAGAGAATAAGCAATGATAATTTAAGCTTTGATTATACCATTTTAAAAAGACATTAATGAGTAGAATTCATATAATTTACTATCTCATCTATTATACCTCTAACTTTTTGCAATACTTTAACGTGATTATCTAAAAACTCTTTACCACCCTCAGAGAGTTTATAATATTTTTTACCATCTTTCTCGTATATTTCGAGGATGTCTGAATTAACCATTCTTTTTAGAGTAATATAAATTAAACCGTGGGGCAATTTTTTCCCATGAATCTCCTCAAGTTTTCTTTTAATCTCATAACCGTACATATCCCCATATCGATATATAATATAAGCAATTATAACTTGTAATAAACCTCTAAATACCATCATCTTCGGTTTTTCCTTATACTTCATTAAGTAGAAAGTATTATACTGAACTATAAAATTTTCATTAATTTAAAATCATCCTGACGTGCAATCATCATTATTCAGCAAAGGCCAATTTAATCATCTTTTTTATAACTCTTTATATTCCAGCTATTATTGTTATCTGAGGGTCAGTTACTTCGAACTTCTTCCACGAGTATGCAGTAACTACATCTAAGATTTTAAAACCGGCTTTCTTAACTAAATTAACTATTTCGTGTAAACTATAGAATCTTTGTGTATATTCTATAGAGCCTATTATTTCTCCCTTTTGATTCATATAAGTTCTCCTTATTTTTAATCTAGAAGTGTATGGATCAAAATAGTTATGATCTTCTACTAAGTAAGGATGAACATACGTATAATAAACTTCTGGTTTATTATAGATAATATAATCTCTATTATCCAGGTTTATTACAGCTATTTTATTTGTAGCCTCTTTTATGGATTTAAGTATCTCTAGATCATCTTCTTCTGAGTAATATCCAAGGCTGTTAAAGATATTTATTACTAAATCAAATTTTTCTCCATTAAGTACATCCTTCAAATATCTCATATCTGCTCTATAAAATCTACCGTTGGGAACGTTATTCTTTGCCATTTTTATCATTTTTTCTGAAATATCTACTCCAACAATTTCGTATCCTAATTTGTTAAGAAAATATGAAACTCGGCCTATTCCGCACGGAACATCGAGTACTTTTCTTTCAAGGTTATATCTCTTAGCTAACTCATCAAGCCATTTAGCCCATTTCTCTCCTTCATCCCACAATTTTATCATTTCATTTATATAAAAATCGGATTCGAATATCCCTGGAAATATTTCGCTCATTCTTATAAACCTCAATGATAATTTAGTTGATATGATTCCTATATTATTACCGTTAATAATAGCTTCCTTAGCTCCTCATTCTTCTTTAATATATGCAGTTCAAGTTAACGTTAATAATACTATATATTCATTTACATATAATTTTACAGTTATATGCGTTAAAAACAATACTATAGAATTCAATTTAACAATTACTGGTAATAACTATTATAATGTAATGCAGTATAATGTTAATGAGGACGATCCTTATCCTTTGCCTATAAACTGTGTGGCATTTAACACTACTAACTTGAAATTTATAGGAAATACTACATTAAGTGGAAATTTAACTAAGGAATTTTCGGGGATTTTTAACGCTTTAGGTAAATATAAAGTTCCAGTTACAGTATATTTCCATGATGGGATATTACAACAATTAAATGGAACATATAATGGAGTTTCAGTATATGTTAGTAGGGAATATCCAACTATAATTAGCACTACTCCTTCAAGTGAATCTTTATCAAATTATGTAACTTTAATAATATTTATAGTAGTATTAATTATAGC
>Ga0209120_1000031_pt1 | contig 50567 bp, 42 predicted proteins | sample JossMetagenome_FD_184730 | JGI IMG/M metagenome (GOLD analysis project Ga0209120, IMG submission 184730) | Hot spring microbial communities from Joseph's Coat, Yellowstone National Park, USA - JC2_E (SPAdes) (version 3) | ecosystem: Environmental > Aquatic > Thermal springs > Hot (42-90C) >... | reverse complement strand
GTGGAGAAGTAAACGGTAAATGGCAAATACTTATTTGCTGTCACGAAAGGCGAATGCCGAAGCCAACGATATTTCATATTTAAAGTTGATCAAGTATATATTCAAGTGATCTTTAGTGATCTTTGATGTTTGAAAGGTTGAATTGCGAGACTGGCGGCTCTTATGATAAAATTGTATCAGAATTTTAAAATATAGATATTCAGGAAAAGAGGAGGAAGCGTATGGAAGGAAGGATTTTAGATCATCCTATCCTTAATTTCACAAGAAAAAAACGCGTCAAGATCTTCTTCGAGGGCAATGAAATTGAAGCCTATGAAGGGGAAACAGTTGCTGTCGCTTTGCATGCCGCGGGGATAAAAGTACTCAGGTACACGCCGATAAACGGAAGGCCTGCTGGATTGTTTTGTGCCGTCGGCAAATGTTCTTCCTGTCTTATGGAAATAGATGGCATGCCCAATGTTCGATCCTGTATGACAAAGGTCAAAGCAGGGATGCAAATCAGGCGTCAGCATGAAAAAGGTGAACTCGTATGAAAGAATACGATGCCGTCGTGATAGGTGGAGGCCCTGCCGGAATGGCAGCAGCGGAAGTACTCGGAGATCAGGTAAAAACCTTGATTTTGGATGAAAACGACATGCTCGGTGGACAACTTGTAAAACAAACCCACAAATTTTTCGGAGATCATGCCCATTATGCTTCAACAAGGGGTTTTGAGATTGCCAACAAATTCATAGATAAAATTGAAAAAAAACCGGTGGATATTTTAACTTCTTCAACTGTCATAGGTATATACCCGCAAAATACGGTAGCCTACGTTAAAGATGGGCACGAAGATCAGGTGAAGTACAAAAAACTCATTATAGCAACTGGGGCAATGGAAAGGCAACTTCCATTCATCAATTCGGATTTGCCAGGAGTCTATGGGGCGGGTGCAGTACAGACCCTTATGAACCAATACGGTATCTTTCCGGGAAAACGTTTTTTGATAATCGGATCCGGAAATATAGGACTCATCCTTGCTTATCAACTGGCCCAAACTGGAGTTGAAGTAAGGGCAATAGTTGAAGCACTTGATAAAATTGGAGGATACGAAGTCCATGCCAACAAGGCGAAAAGACTTGGAATACCGATTTTTCTCAAACATACGATAATCAAGGCAATAGGAGACGAATCTGTTCAAGGAGCCGTTATAGCAGAAGTCGATGACAAATTCAACGTCATTGCCGGAACAGAAAAAGAGATTGTCGCAGATACGATATGTATTTCAGTCGGGCTCATGCCCATTACAGAACTAGCCGAGCAGGCAAAATGTAAAATCGTTTACATTCCGGAACTCGGAGGATATGTGCCTGTGCATGATGAAAGAATGCGTACGACGAATCCAGACGTTTTTGTCGCTGGCGATCTTTCATCGATAGAGGAAGCCACAACTGCCATGATAGAAGGTAAATTGGCCGCCATGCAGATAGTCGAAGATGTGAAAAAAACTGATTTGGAAAAAGAAATTTCGAACGAAATTAAAACACTTGCCATCTTCAGAAGCGGTCCAAAATCTTTAAAGATAAGATCTGGTCTCGAAAAAATGGGTATAGTGACACCTCAAATAGAAGTGCCAAAATTTTCTCCCTTACCAAATTCAGAAAACGGCAAATTACATGCCATCATAGAATGCACAGAAGAAATTCCCTGTAATTCGTGCGAATTGGCATGTAAATTTGATGCCATAAAAGTGGGCGAGAACATAAACACACCGCCTGTATTCGATCCTTTAAAATGCACCGGTTGTGCCGTATGTGTGACCGCCTGCCCAGGCCTTGCAATTTTCATGGAAAAATTGGATGAATCGCCAAATGCGACGCTTGGAATACCTTACGAATTCCTGCCTCTGCCCAAATCCAATGAGAAAATGTGGGGAATGGATAGAGACGGAAACTACGTATGTGATCTAACGGTTAAAAGAGTCGTCAAAAATTCCAATAAAACGCATATCGTGTACGTTGAACTGCCAAAAGAATTTGTCGACGTTGTTAGACATGTGACGTATCCTCAAAAAGAAAGCCCGTTTGTTTGCAGATGTGAAGAAATAACCGTCGATCAGATAGAAAAAGTGATAGATTCCGGTATAACAGACTTTGAGGAAATAAAAAGAATCACAAGAGTTACCATGGGACCATGTGGAGGCAAAAATTGCAAAATGATAACTCTTGGCATAATATCAAGAAAAACAGGCATACCGATATTCAAACTTTCGCATGGGACATCAAGACCACCGGTCAAGCCCGTGGAATTTTCCGCTTTCCTAAGAGGTGATAAAAAATGATGAAGCATGCCTCTGTTGTTGTCATAGGTGGTGGTATAGTGGGAAGTGCGATTGCTTTTAATTTGCTGAGGATGGGAACGAAAAACGTATGCGTGATCGAAAAATCTTATGTATCTTCAGGATCAACTGGAAGATGCGCGGGTGGCATACGTCAGCAATGGTCTTCGCCCATGAACGTAAAACTCGCCATGAGAAGCGTAAAACTCTTTGAGGAATTTGAAAAAGATGTCGGCATGGATATAGAGTATTACCAAGGTGGCTACCTGCTTTTGGCTTACACCGATTCCGAAGTTGACGATTTCGAAAAAAACGTGAGAATGCAAAAATCTCAAGGTCTTGATGTGGAAATATTGACTCCAAATCAGATAAAAGAAAAATTTCCATTCATAAACGTCGAAGGCATAAAATTGGGCAGTTGGTGTCAAAGTGATGGCCATGCGAATCCCCAACTGGCTAACATAGCGTATGCGATTGCCATAAGAAAGATGGGCGGAGAATTTTTGGCGCATACAACAGTCACTGGAATAGATGTGCAAAATGGGCAAATCACAGGCGTTCAAACTGACAACGGATATATAAACACAGAGATCGTCGTCGATGCGGCCGGTTTTGAATCACCGAAGATAGGATCGATGATCGGAGTTGATATTCCAGTTCACGGAGAACGTCACCAGATACTCGTAACTGAGGCAGTCAACCATTTTCTCGATCCGCTTGTCATAAATTTCAACCATAATTATTACGTTAGGCAAACGCATCATGGATCTTTGATGATGGGACAGGGCGATGCCAATCCTGCAAGTGGAGAAGATCTTGGAAATACCATCGAATTTTTAGAGGAAATGTCTGAAAAAATGATAAAAGATTTTCCTCTACTTAAAAACATCCACATAATAAGACAATGGTCAGGTGCCTACGATATGTCTCCGGATGCCCAGCCCATAATAGATGAAAGCAAAGATATCTCTCGTTTTATATACGCAACGGGTTTTAGCGGTCACGGATTCATGTTAGCACCTGCCGTTGGTGAATCTGTGGCAGAGATGATCATCCATGGTCGGACTATAACAACAGATGTGAGTAATTTAAAAATGGATAGATTCACAATCGGAATCGAAAGAGAACATAATGTCGTTTAAAGGAGGAAAATCAGATGAGACTCGAAGCATTTAAGAACATGAGAATTCTTGATTTTAAATCTCCTCAAGATAAATCGAAGATGGAGGAGGCACTCAGAAAATCAAGATCTCAATTTGGAAGAGCTTACAAAGCGTTTATAGGCGGAAAATGGATAGATACAGGTGATAAGATAACTTCTGTCAATCCGGCAAATCCGTCAGAGGTAGTCGGATACGTTGCGAATTGCACTGAAAAAGAAATTGATATGGCCTTCGATGCGGCAGAAAACGCTTTTAAAGAATGGAGGTTCTCCAAAGCCTCCGAAAGGGCAGCATATCTTGTTAAAATTGCGAAGATCATGGATGAAAGAAGATACGAACTTGATAGTTGGATGGTCTACGAAGTCGGTAAAAACTGGATGGAAGCCGATGGAGATGTGGCCGAGGCGATAGATACGCTGAATTATTATGCCCATGAAGCATTGAGATATTCGAAGGGGTATAAACCTTATCAGGTTTACGGAGAGAAAAATGAAGTTAAATATGTTCCGATAGGAACTGGTGTTGTCATTCCGCCATGGAACTTTCCTGTTGCCATACTGACCGGTATGACTGCTGCTGCCATAGTTGCAGGTAACACGGTACTGCTGAAGCCTGCCTCTATCGCTTCTGTGATAGGTGCAAAGGTTGCAGAGATCTTCTCAGAGGTAGGTCTACCTGAAGGCGTTTTCAACTTTGTTCCGGGAGCTGGATCGAAAATTGGAGATTATCTTGTCAAAAGTCCAAGAACACGTTTTATAGCCTTTACAGGTTCAAAAGATGTGGGTTTGCGAATAAACGAACTTGCCGCAAAACATCAGGAAGGACAAAAATGGATAAAGCGTGTCATACTTGAAATGGGTGGAAAAGATGCCATCGTTGTGGATGAAACAGCTGATCTTGACGCTGCGGCAGAGGGTATAGTGGTAAGCGCTTTTGGAAATCAGGGACAAAAATGTTCTGCCTGTTCAAGAGTTATAGCGGTTGATGCGATCTACGACAAATTAATCGAAAAAATAATTGAAAGGGCAAAAAAGATAAAAGTTGGAGACACTGCCGATTTCGAAAATTGGATGGGGCCTGTTTCAAGTGATGAGGCTTTCAAAAAGATCACGGGATACATAGAAATTGGTAAAAAAGAAGGAAAATTGGTACTTGGAGGAAACAGAATCGGGAATGTCGGATTTTTTATAGAACCAACGATCTTTGCCGAGGTTGGACCTAATTCAAGAATAGCACAAGAAGAAATTTTTGGACCGGTTTTGTCAGTTATAAGGGCAAAAGATTTTGACGATGCCGTTAAAATATTCAATTCAACTGAATATGGTCTAACCGGAGGTGTTTACACAAAAGATGAAAGCAGAATAAAAAGGGCAAAAGCGGAATTCAACGTCGGGAATCTTTACATAAACAGAAAGATAACGGGTGCTCTCATAGGTGTTCAGCCTTTCGGAGGATTCAACATGTCCGGTACGGATTCGAAGTCTGGTGGACGAGATTATCTGCTGCTTTTTCTTCAAGCAAAATCGATATCAGAAAAAATTTAAGGCGGTCAAATGACCGCCTTAAATTCCAAAATAAAGTTCGTATTCTATCGGATTTGGTATCGAATTGACAATCCTTATTTCTTTTCTCTTTTTTTCTATCCATGCCTCTATCAGATCTGAAGTAAAGGCCGGAGAAAGGAATTCATGATCTTTTTCAAGTGCGTCAAGAGATTGATCAAGGCTCGTAGGCAGATCCGGCACATTGGACACGTCTTCTCCGTTGAAAGGACCAAATCCTGCTTTTTGAGGATCAAGATCGTTTTTTACCCCGTCTATGCCGGCAAGTAACATCGCTGCCATTGCGTAATGGGGATTCGCAGTTGCATCTGGCATTCTGAATTCTATTCTTCTGACTTTTCCATCGTTGACGTAGGCCGGAATTCTTATTGCGGAATCCCTATTTCCAAGTGCAAAGGAAGGCTTCGTCGGTGCCTCAAAACCGGGAACAAGCCTTTTGTAGGAATTCGTCGATGGGTTTGTGAAAGCCATGACCGCTGGAGCATGTTTTAAAAGGCCGGCTATGTAAGAAAGCGCTGTTTTTGAAAGTGAATAAAGTCCATTTGGATCATCAAAAACATTCTTTGTGCCTCTGGCAAGATATTGATGAACGTGCATGCCGTTACCGGCATGATCGTGAAGTGGTTTTGGCAGAAAACTGGCAACATATCCGTAATCGTTGACCACATTTCTGACAACGTATTTAAGCATGGGTATCCAATCAGCAGCCTCCAAAGCGTCAAGCAGTTGAAATTCTATCTCAAATTGTGAGATCCCAACTTCATGATGGTGGTACTTTATTGGCATGCCGATTTCGGTCAAAATCGAAACGATCTCGTTTCTCATGTCATAAGTTGAATCAAAAGGCGAAAGCATGTGATATCCTTTGTCATTTGAAATTGCGGGTTCATTCATAACCGGCCAGTTCGTTTCATCACTTTTTATCTTAACGTATATAGCCCTTTCTGACACCTCATGAGTTATGCTTTTGAAGATGTTGAATTCCATTTCCGGTCCAACGATCATCTTGTTTGCGATTTCAAGTTCTTTTACATGTTTGATGGCATTTTTAAGGACATTTCTGGGATACCAACTGAAGGCCGTTTTGTCTGTCAAGATAACATCGCATAGTGCCGAAAGCGTTGCATCCGCGAATGGATCTTCAACGACGGTTGACAAATCAGGAACAACTATCATATCACTGAAGGTGGTATGCATGTAACCAAAGTTTGATGCATCAAAACCAACACCATCAGTCAAAATGGAAGGTGTAACGTAATTCACCGGTAAGGTTACATGCCTTAACCCTCCATTTATGTCGTAAATCTTCAAATCAAGATACTCGTAATCCTTAACCTTTTTGAAAAATTCTTCTGAGTTCATTTGCTTTTCCTCCTCATACTTGTATTTTTTATTGTCCATATTTCGGAATAACACATATGAATTCGATGACGCTACCCTCAGCGCAGAATTGATGCAATTCGTTGGGCGAGATGAAAATATAGTCTCCACCTTTTATCGCTTTTTCACCTTCTGAGGTTTTTAAAATCCCGTTTCCTTTCAAAACGTAAACTTCATGTTCCCACGGATGTGCATGATTTGGAGTAAATCCGCCCGCCTTTATCTTGAAATGTCTCATGATGTAATTTGGAGCGCCTTCTTTCAAACCTATAAGCACACGTTTTTCAACTCCTCTTGCATTTTGACCGTCATCTATTATCTCTGCCTCAACATCTTCGTGCTTCCCAACTAAAATCAAATCATTCACCTACCTTCCAACAATCTTTGCATCTCGGTTCATACCTTACCTTGACATCTGAACCTTCAACCTTAAAAATCGGATCTTTCGTCGATGCGGGTACCCATTCTCCATCTTTCATTATAAGCCTTTGAGTAAGAGTGGCATCTTTACCGCAAACAACGCAAACAGCCTTTAGAAGTGCTATTTCATCTGCCATAGCCGCTATTTTCATGACATTATCGAATGGTTCAGATCTGAAATCAAGGTTAAGACCAGCAACTATAACATCTGTCCCAACATCGATGAATTTTTTCACCACATCAACGAGATCTGATTCGAAAAATTGAATCTCATCGAAAGCGACGTAATCAAGTTTATCATCCAAGTACATTTGAGCGTCACGCGCTCCTGAAACTATCTTGGCTTCAAGATGAGTACCAGCCCTTGAAACCACTAATTCCTCAGCATTTCGAGTATCAGAAGAAACCCTGAATATGATCCCGTTTTGCCGCGCTATCTTTCTCCTCATAACCCTTCTTATAAGTTCTTCGGTCTTTCCAGAATACATAGGTCCGATGACAACTTCAAGAGTCCCTTTCAAAACAAACACCTCTTTTTTCAAATTTTTCCGAGATCTTGAACCAATTTTTTAGCTATTTTTTCTCCAACAACTTTTTTAATGTCTTCAAAAGGTGCTTTTTTTATACCGTTAACACTTTTGAATTTCTTCAAAAGTGCTTTTTTTCTCTTTTGTCCTATGCCACGAATTGAATCAAGTTCAGATTTGATCATCTCTTTATCTCTCAAACTGTAATGATAAGAAGTCGCAAATCTGTGAGATTCATCTCTAACGGCTATGAGAATTCTCAAAGCCCCGTTATCCATTTTAAGGTGCAAATCAGATCTTTCGTCAGGGAAAACGATCCTTTCATCTTCTTTTGCCAATCCAACGATCTTTGCATCTGCATGAATCTCTTCAAGGGCATTTTTAACCGCGTTAACCTGACCTTTACCGCCATCTATGAGCAACAAATCCGGCAACGGATGTTTTGAATATCTGCGCTTGACAACTTGTCTCATGGATTCAAAATCATCTATTTTAGCAATGTTTGAGAGTTTGTATTTCCTGTAAAATTTTTTGTTTGGTTTGCCATCTTCAAAAGTTACAACTGAAGCGACGGTGAGATTTCCGTGAGTATGGGAAATATCGATTCCTTCTATGAACTTTGGAGGGGCATTGAGAGAAAGTAAAGACTGAAGTCTTTTAAGAGATTTATTTATGAATTCCGCACTTTTTACGCGATCTTGTAAATTTTTGTAGGCTATTGAAATTAGATGCTTTTCAATCTCGTCATCCGCAATTTTTACCTTCGTTGAAAGCGTTTTTGACCATTCAGCCATGCCCTTGAATCTTTTTTTTACGATTATCCTCTCAACGATCTCTTCTTCATGTCCGTAATACAATTTCATGAAATCATCGTAGTTGCCGTTTATTTCGAATTCAAGTTTCGCGAGCATCATGCCATTTCTTACCTTTAAAAGCACGGCGATACCACTCTCTATGGCAACGACGTCGAGACTTACAGATTCTGGAAGTTCAACTCCTTGATCCTGTAAAAACCACTCGAGTTTTTCGTACATCTTTTTCAATCTAAGCGCAGATTCAAACATCTCCATCTTGGAATAAATGGATATCCTTTCTTCTATCCATTTTTTCAATTCTTGAGAATTGCCGGTTAAAAAAGATTTTGCAAGATCGATCCTTCGTGCGTACTCCGCTTTGGATATGAACCCCGCGCATGGTGCAGCACATCTTTTCATACCGTATTCTATACATGGCCTTTTGACTTTTGAAAGGTCGTAATTGCAATTTCTTATCTGAAGAATTGGTTGAATTATCTCAAGAAGGGTCTTCAAAAAACTCACACTTGTGAATGGCCCTATGGCTCCTGGAATTTTGTCGTGCGTTATTTTGATGTAAGGAAACTCATCTTTTGTGAAGGTAACGTAAGGATAAACACGCGTATCCTTGAGTAGAACGTTGAATTTTGGTTTGTGAGTGTATATGAGATTTGCTTCTAAAAGCAAGGCTTCTCTTTCGTTTGAAACCATTATGTATTCTAACTTATCTGCCTCTAAAACTATCTGCTTAGCCTTTTCGGAAGATCTCGATGAAAAGTAAGAAAATAGCCTTTTTTTCAAATTTTTGGCTTTACCCACGTAGATGATTTTTCCCTTTGACCTGAAAATGTAAATTCCCGGGCTATCCGGAATATCTTTTATCTTTTCAACCATGATCACTCTCTGTACCTTAAAGCCTCCACAGGTGGCACTTTGGTCGCATTTCTCGTCGGTATGAAAGTTGTCAAAACGGATATAAGATAGAAAACTATCCCAAGCAACAAGAATTGTTGCCATGGTATGTAAAGCGTACCGAGATTCAGAGTTGAATATATCAAATACGACGTGACTATTCCTGAGATAAATCCTATCAATATGCCGAGAATGACCACGAAATTTATCTCAAGAAAAAAGCTTCTGAAGATCATGCTACGACTGAAACCCAAGGCTTTTAAAATTCCAACTGTCCTTCTTCTTTCGTGCAAAGATTTAACTATAAGTATGGCAAGACCTATTATGCCGACCGAAAGGCCGAAATAGAGAAAGGTGTTTATTATGTTCACAAATCCGTTCAGGATATTTGTGAATACCTCAACAGTTTGTTTTGAAAACAAGGCAAAGATGAACCTTGTCTTAAGAAAAGCCGTTAATTTTTGAAAATTATCGTATTGTTGAGCATCGTTGTTGCCCGCCAATTTTGTAAGCAAAAATTCCGTTGATGAAAGTTTACCGAAGACGGAGGCCGACTTTATAGATGTGTAAAAACCCGTCGGAATGGCGTTATAATTGCCCTGACTTTGAAGTATTCCAACAACGGTGAATGTCTTTGGGTTTTTAAGCACGGTGGAAGAAGACGTTACATTTTGAGATGATTGTGAAAAGTTGAAATTGGAGGCTCCTTCGCTTGATATTTGAACATTTTGGTTTATCTTCAAATCATTCAAGCCAAGCACTGCAACTGTTCCAGGATGTGCGTCAATGTAATCAAAGAGCGATTTAAGATCTTTTATGCCGTTGATAGCGCTTTTAACCTGCAAGTCAAGCCCACCCACAAGTTGTTTGTTCAAAAGCACCATCTGGTAGTCACTTGACACTTTTCCATTCGAAAGATATTTTACAGAAATCATGGACATCGTAGCGTAATAAGTTATGTAGTCGAGATTTGACAGTTGAGAAGTGGTCACATTTAAATTTCCAATTATGGGTATTCCAACGGTATCGTATCCACCGAAAATTGTAGATTTAGCCGAATTTATCTGAAGAGTCTCCGAATAAGGTATGACGGTCATAAGTGATATCACGAAAATGACTATCGAATACATCGCTATCGTAAGTCCGGTTCTTCTTTTATGTTGGGCCGTCTCAGCAACGGCAAGTTTTACAGAGGCACGACTTTTTTTGTTAGAAAACAAACCAAGAAAACTGTCGAAGATTTCAAAATTGTAAGAAAGCAAGAACAACGCTGCAAGTAATATCGAAAAACTTCTAAGGCCAAGCAACCAGAGTGATTTGTCACTCTGAGACTCGATGTAAGGTATGAGATTAGAAGCAAAAGCGAAAACAACGACACCGAGAGAGAAGAAATTCCCGACAATACGCCTTAATCCCTTCTTGTTGAAAAAGAACGGGAAGATCAACGCAGCAATCATTATCCCACTGTAAGTCATTATGGCATTAGAAGAGAAGATTGCAAAAACAGAAAAAATCACATCTAAAGAAAAAAGCGTGAAGATAATCAAAAAATGCTGACGCTTTTTTTCACTTTTCTCTGGCGGGATCTGCCTTATGGCGCCGACTATGTTAAGACGGCCAGTTCTAAAAGCCATGTAAATTAAAACAACGGATGGCACTATCAAACCGACAAGAAAGCCATAGATAAGTGAAAATATGCTGAAATGCAGTGAAAAGGAAAAGTTTCCGGTATTCATAAGAGGGGTGAATTCACTGCTGACGTTGCTTGCAAGATTTGAAAATTCATTTATCATAAACCAGGCTATTCCAAGTCCAACAAAGACGCCTAAAAACGACGCGATCAATGAATAAACGAAGCCTTCAAAGTAAAGTATGAATCCAACTTTTCCCCTTGAAAAGCCAATTGCCCTCAAAGTGCCAAGATCGCTAATCCTTTCATCTGAAAGCATGGTATAAACGTTTATAAGTAATAAAATACCTGCCGCGATAGAGAAACCGCTTAAAATCAAGAACAGCCATCCGATTTGACCTTGATCTATGTTCTTGATCTGATCATCCTTTACATTGTAAATTTTAACCGATACGCCAGCGTCTTTGATGGCCTGATCAACCTCGTTTGTGTATTGAGCACTACTTATGTAATTGCCTTTGTTGGCAACAAGAATTTCGTTGTAACTGTCAAAGTTGAAAATATTCTTCATCTGTTCTGTCGTCATGAAAATCGGAGAAGTTATTCCCTGAATATCTTTGTACCCAAGCACTCCATCTTCAGGCACAATACCGACTATTTTAAACTTTTGCGGAGCACCTAAGATGATTTGAAAAGGATTGATTATAGCCTCAAAAGTATCACCGACATGCAATTTGAGAGAATCGGCAAAAGATTCGCCCACAACCACATCATTTCCAGATAGCGTGACATCAGGAAAGAGTTTTCCACTGCCGAACTTTTTAAGTTGATCGATGTTGACCCCTATGAAACTAACCTGTGCTATTTTACTGGGATCAAGAGACTTTATCTGTCCAACGGGGGCAGCAACGGTGCTTTTTATCATTATTGGCAAAACAGATTCAACGTATTTTGAATTTGAAGATGAATTGATCAACTTTGAAAGGTCGTCTTGAGAAAAATACGCATTTTTGTTAGGCGTTAAGACTTCATCTATGGTGCCAAGATTTTTTCTTATCCCAGCATACATGAAATATTGAAAAGAATCATTAATAACGAAAGATCCAACTATAAAAGCAGTTCCGGTTAAAGAACCGGCGATTATCAAGAACATGGTCATCTTTCGTCTTGTGGCATTTCTAATTCCCATTTTTGCAAGAATACGCCATTTCAAAGCAAAAAGCAGGGTTACAACTATTATGCCAATAGCAATTACAGAAAGAACAAAGAAAGGGACTGTCACAACGTTATCCTCCGAAAAATACTTTTTAACAATTATATCATTTATTGGCATGGATCGTACTTTTCTTCAAAAAAAGTATATAATAAAACAGATAAAGTTCAAGGAGGGATTAAATTGAAAGAAAAAGTCAAGGTTGGAATAATAGGTTGTGGAGGAATTGCAAATGCAAAGCATTTGCCTGCACTTTCCAAGATCGCGAATGTCGAAATCGTGGGATTTTGCGATCTCATCGAAGAAAGGGCTGTGAAGGCTGCCAAAGAATACGGATCAAAAGATGCTAAAGTATACAAAGATTACAGAAAATTACTGGAAGATAAAACTATAGACGTAATTCATGTGTGCACTCCAAACAAATCTCATTCTGAAATCTCTGTTGCCGCTATGGAATCGGGAAAACATGTTATGTGTGAGAAGCCAATGGCAAAAGATTCAAAGGGCGCTGAAAAAATGGTCGAAACCGCAAAAAGGACGGGTATGAAATTAACCATAGGATATCAAAATCGCTTTAGAACCGATTCATTGCATCTCAAAGAGATATGCAGAAGAGGAGATCTGGGGAAAATATATTACGCTAAAGCGCACGCCATAAGAAGAAGAGCCGTTCCGACGTGGGGCGTCTTTCTCAACGAAGACGAGCAAGGTGGTGGGCCTTTGATAGATATCGGAACTCACGCCTTAGATCTGACACTTTGGATGATGAACAACTATGAACCCAAAAGCGTCGTTGGAACTACCTATCACGAGTTATCAAAGAAAAAGCACGCTGCAAATGCTTGGGGACCATGGGATCCCGCAAAATTCACGGTAGAAGATTCGGCATTTGGTTTTATAGTCATGAAAGACGGCTCAACGATCGTGCTGGAATCAAGTTGGGCTTTAAATTCACTCGATGTTGGAGAGGCTCAGACTGTACTTTGTGGCACCGATGGCGGTGCGGACATGCAAGACGGTTTAAGAATAAACGGGGAAGAATTTGGAAGGCTGTTTGTCAAGAATGTTGAAGTTAACCTTAAAGGAGTCGACTTTTATTCCGGAGAAAAGTTAGAACCACAGGATGTTGAAGCAAGGCAATGGATAGACGCTATCGTGAACGACAAAGATCCGCTTGTAAAGCCACAAGAGGCCTTTACTGTTACGAAGATCCTTGAGGGCATATATGAATCGGCTAAAACGGGAAAGCAATTCAACTTTTAGGAGGTGTCTCGATGATTCCAACGGCTCTTCAACTTTACACTTTGAGAGATGTCGCGGAGAAGGATTTCAGCGGAACTTTGAAAAAAGTTTCTCAGATAGGCTATACCGGCGTAGAATTTGCCGGATACGGTGGGATGGAAGCAAAAGACCTCAAAAATTTACTCGATGAATTGAACCTTAAGCCAGCTGGAAGCCATGTTGGTGTGGATGTGCTGACAACGGATTTAAAAAAAGTCATAGACTACAATTCTCAGATAGGAAATCATTTCATAGTTTGTCCGTGGCAAAAATACGCCACAAAGGACGATTTTTTATCGTTCGCGAAGGTACTCAACGAGATAGGTCAAAAATGCCATGACAACGGATTAAAACTTTGTTATCACAACCATGCCCATGAATTTGAAAGATTTCAAGGTAATTATGGCCTTGATTTACTTTTTGAGAACACGGATCCTGATCTTGTGGATTTTGAAATAGACACCTACTGGGTTGAGTATGCCGGAGCAGATCCGATTTCGTACATAAGAAAATTCGGTAAAAGGGCATCTTTACTTCACTTGAAAGATATGGAAAGGGTTGGAAAGGATTTTGCGGAAGTCGGAATGGGGATAATGGACATAAGAGGGATCGTTTCAGCGGCTAAATCCGTCGGAACTAAATGGCTCATAGTCGAACAGGATAAATGTAAAAAAGATCCCTTTGAAAGTATAAAGATAAGTCTTGATAACCTGAAGAAAATCAACATATGAAGGAGTGAGAATTGATGAAACTCGGATTTTTAACCGTATCACTTGGAAATCTTGGTCTTGATGAAATTGCCAAATGGGCTTCTGAAACTGGCTTTCAAACGCTTGAAATAGGTGCATGGCCAGTTGATAACAGGAGAGACTACTCATCTTCAACTCTTGATGTCAAAACATTGGACGAAAAACGGGCAAATGAGTTTAAAGCGCTTTTCAAAAAATATGGACTTGAAATTTCATCGCTTGCTTACTATGATAACAACCTCGATGCCGATCAAAATATCAGATCAGCCCACATAGATCATCTGAAAAAGGTTATCGATGCGGCAAATCTGCTCGGTGTGAAATACGTTGGTACTTTTATAGGCAGGGATATTGAAAAAGATATCATCGGCAACATGAAAGAAATAGAAAAGGTCTTTCCACCCGTTTTAGAGTACGCAAAACGCAAAAATGTACAAATAATGATAGAAAATTGTCCGATGGTAGGATGGCAAAAAGCGGGAATACCAGGCGAACTTTTTTATTCTCCAGAACTGTGGAGAGAGATATTCGAAATTTTGCCAGATTTAAAGATCAACCTTGATCCTTCCCATCTGTATTGGCTTGACATAGATTACGTCGATGTTGTGAACGAATTTGCAGATAAAATAGTTCACACCCATGCAAAAGATACGCAGATTCTTCAGGACAGACTTTACGAGTATGGAATTTTTGGACCGCTCTTCAAAAACGACAAAAATTGGTGGAGATATAGAATTCCAGGCCTGGGTGAAATAGATTGGAAATCTTTCATCTCGGCACTTCAAGAAAATGGCTACAACGGCGTTGTCAGTATCGAACACGAAGATCCAATCTGGGAAGGCAGCGTTGAGAAAGTAAAAAAAGGACTTATACTTGGTTACAGACATCTTTCTCAATTCATAGTTTGAAAATCGAATGTCTATTCAGCGGAGGGCAGAGCCCGACAGCAAAATCAGCGCTTTGTGATGACAGACTGACGGGCACCTGCCAGAACTAATTATTTGAAATCTTAACTTTGGTTAGTATTTTTCACGTAAGAATTCAAATCAAGCAATCCGTGACCGCTGAAATTGAATACGATTACTTTTTTCTCCCCGCTTTCGGCACATGCTTTCGCATACCTTGCAACTCCGGCAATGGCATGGCTTGTTTCGGGAGCGGGAATTATACCCTCACTTACAGAAAAAAGTCTTGCCGAGTCAAATGCCTCTTCCTGAGAAATAGCAATGGCTTTCATGTATCCTTCTTTAACGAGACGGCTTATTATCGGAGAAGCACCATGGTAGCGTAAGCCACCGGCGTAAATCGGAGGCGGAATGAATTCGGATCCAAGCGTGTACATCTTCAACATTGGAGTAAGATGGGCTGTATCTCCGTAATCGTATTTGTACTCTCCTTTTGTGAAAGATGGACACTCTGTAGGCTCACATGCCACTATTTCGAGCGCATCTTTTTTCATTTTCAAAGGTATAAATGGTAGCGTAAAGCCTCCAAAGTTTGATCCGCCTCCAAAACAACCTATGAGCACATCTGGCTCCTCTCCGGCAAGTTCCATTTGCTTCTTCGTTTCCTGACCTATCACCGTTTGATGAAGCAACACATGATCAAGCACGCTACCAAGAGAATAGTGTGTCTTTTCCTTTGAAAGGGCATATTCGATAGCCTCGCTTATTGCCATTCCAAGTGATCCCGTTGAATTCGGACTGCTTTCAAGTATTTGCTTACCGTAATTGGTGAAATCACTCGGGCTTGGATGAATTTTACCGTTAAAAAGGTTTACCATGTACTTTCGTGCTGGTTTTTGTTCGAAACTGATCTTAACCATAAAGACGTTCACGTCAAGGTTGAAATACGATCCCGCAAAGGCAAGTGCACTTCCCCATTGTCCTGCCCCTGTTTCCGTCGAGATCTTGTTGGTTCCCTCTTCAAGGTTGTAATATGCCTGTGCAAGTGCAGTGTTAAGTTTGTGACTGCCCGTAGGGCTAACGCTCTCGTTTTTGTAATAAATGTGTGCAGGTGTCTTCAACGCTTTCTCAAAACCAAAAGCCCTTACAAGCGGTGTAGGTCTGTAAAGCGCATAGGCTTCTCGAACCTTTTGCGGTATTTCAATCTCTTTTTCTTTCGTCCCTTCCTGCATGACAAGTGCTTTTGGGAAAAGCACTTCCAACTTTGAAGGATCCATAGGTTTCATCGTTTGAGGATCAAGTGGCGGATCCATATCAAACGGCAGATCCGCTTTGACGTTGTACCAGTACTTCGGTATATCTTCTCCCCTTAAATTTATGAATCTTTCCACACAAATTCCTCCCTTCAAAATGAAAATCGGGGATCTTTTTTAAAGATCCCCGACGCTGAAAACTTTATGGCAAAAGGCACACTACCCGCTCAGCATCAGGGGTTGTGCCACCACCAATTGTTCTGAATTTTAAGGTTCGAAATTCTTAAACCACACATTTTATCACCTTAAAAATAGTCTATCACAAAAAAATAAACATGTCAATACTCATAAGATAGACATATGCTAAGAATTTATCAATGTCATTCCCAAATCGATTGGGAATCTCCCTTACAAAAAAGGCGATTCTCTTCCCGATCAGACGTGTGATGTGCAGGTCTTGTCATTCCGGCCTGCGAGCCGGAATCGCCTTAGAACTTATCCACACTGTCATTCCCAACTTGATTGGGAATCTCATCCTTATGAAAAAGGCGATTCCCGATGTATCGGGAATGACGGTATGAACGATTCTCTCCCCGAACAGGCTTGTGATATTCAGTGCCTTCCTCCTCATTTCATATTTAAAGTTGATTAAGTATACATTCGCACACATCATGAGTTGGTATATAGTATACATCAAATTGAATCAAAATTTTTTAGGCTTGTCATTTTTATCTTTATTTTTTCCATCTTTGATGAAAATAGATATTATAAAAACAAAAAACAGGTAAGCGAATAACACCGAACTTGCGTAAACGGAAAGGTCAAATCCAAATCTTTTACCAAATATTATGATTGCAACGGTTATCGCAAATATAGACGCTGTCAGGACACTGCCGGCAGCCATATCTTTCATGTGTTTAACCGCTTCATGGTACTGAGGACTCACGAAATCAAGGAACTCCTCAAAGAAAGAGTTAAAAGTTTCCGAGACAATGACAAGCGTTATGGCAAGAAAAATCCACAAAAATTCATCTACTTCGAGTTTTAAAAGCAAAGAAACGAGAACCACTGCCACGGCCGTTACAAAATGTATCTTCATGTTGCGCTGAGTTTTCAACGCATGACTCATGCCATTGAAGGCATATTTAAAACTGCTAAGTAAGCTTCTTCTTTTCATTCAAAGTTTATGTTTGTACCTTTTGAGTATGGAATTTTAAGATCTTCTCTCAATTCAAAGATTTTGTCAGACAGTTTATATCCTTCGTCAAGCGCTTTTAGATTTTGATCAAGGTACTTGGCCGGAACATGTTCGATTACGGAATTTTTTAAAGATTCGTGATTCACTATTCTCGTCGTAGCAGCTATAAGACCAAGACTCATAGTGTTTGAAAAGACCTGTCTCCCAAAAAGTTCTTCAGCTTTTTGAGTCAGAGGGACGGAGACGATCTTCTTTGTTATGACCTTTACCATGGGAGGTATTCCAGAACATTTTGAAGAATCAATGAAAAGTATCCCGTTATTTTTGAGATATTTGAAATGCGCTTTAAGTCCTATATCGTGCATCGCAAAAAATATGTCAAATGTTCTCGCTTGAGGGAAATCTATGGGTTCATTGAAAAAAAGCACATCGCAATTCGTCAGACCTCCTCTGACCTGCGCACCGTACGATTGAGTTTGGATGACCCACTTGCCTTCTTTGGAAAGGGCATCTGAAAGTATGGTGCCAAGCAACACGTTGCCTTGTCCTCCTATGCCTGATATTCTTATGCTGAAAGGTACTTCTATGGATTTTGAGGTGTAAAGGTTAACACTCATGATTTCACCTTCAAATTTTCTCTCAGTTTATTATATTCTGAAACATAGCCTGGCTTTTGGATATCGACGAATTCTCCTATGATTATTTTCCCTTCAAGTGCTTTCTGATCCAGACTCTTTGCCTTTTCGACTGAAATGCCACTTTCCTTGAAATATTGCATCATGCCCGGGGCATCACCGGATTTGTTGTATCTTCCGTAATATGTCGGACATTGAGTAACAGCGTCGACGACGGACATGCCTTCATGTGCTATTGCTTTTTGAATGTATTTGACCATCAACATGTAATGATATGTGGTGGCGCGTGCAACGTAAGTGGCACCGGCGGTTTTTGCCATTTCGACTATGTCAAAAGGCGATTCAAGATTTCCGTAAGGAGCGGTCGTCGCTTTGTCTCCAAACGGAGTAGTTGGTGAGTATTGTCCTCCTGTCATACCGTATATGTTGTTGTTATAAATCACGACGGTAAGATCCATGTTTCTTCTGCAGGCATGTATGAAATGGTTTCCTCCTATTGCCAAGGCATCTCCGTCACCGGTTATGACTATGACTTTAAGATCCGGCCTTGCAAGTTTTACGCCTGTGGCAAAAGCGATGGCTCTTCCGTGAAGCGTGTGCATAGTGTTGAAATCTATGTACCCTGTTGCCCTTGAAGAACATCCTATGCCCGAAACGACGGCTATGTTATCTTTTTGAAGGCCAAGATTTTTTATGGCTTCCAACATCGCTTTGAGGACTATTCCATTTCCACATCCAGGACACCATACCGTTGGCAAATGATTCTCTCTTAAATACTCAAGTGCTTCATCCTTGTTCAAAAACGTCACCTCTCGTTCTCAAAAATCTCTCTTAAAATCCCCTCTATTTCCTTTAATCCGTCTTTTGTAATGGAAGAAAAAGGTATGATACCTTTCACTCCCACAAAATCATCCTCGATTGCTTTTAACTTCTTAGAAATTTGATTTTTTTTAATTCTATCGACTTTTGTAAGCACGATGAAAACATCAACGAAATTCTTGAAAAAATCAAAAGCCTCCAGGTCTGACCTTTGGTTCGGTATCATAGAATCAACAAGCAAAAAAATTCCTTTCAACGGTCGTTCGCTTTTGAAATAATCGTCCACAAGTGACTGCCACTTTTGCCTTTCGATCTTCGACACCTTTGCATACCCGTAACCAGGGAAATCTATAAAATGATAAAAATCATTCACTTTGAAAAACAGCAAAGACCTTGTTTTGCCCGGTGTTGAACTCGTCCTTGCGATTTGCCTGCCGAAGATCACGTTCAAAAGAGAAGACTTACCAACGTTGGATCTGCCTACAAATGCGATCTCTCCTTTCAGAGGTTCAGGAAAGCCATCGCGATTATGCGCATCCGCGATTAATTCGACATTTTCAACGAACATGTGCTATTCCCAGATCTATTTTCAAAGCCTCACTGACATCTTCAACGTAATTTATCTTGATATCTGAAATCACATCCGCTTTCATCTTTTTAACCATAGGTTCATTGGCCTTTGGAACTATGACTTCTTTTATACCAAACCTTTTTGCGGCAAGCAACTTTTCTCTTAAACCCCCGATTGCCAAAACTTTACCGTTTAGCGTTATCTCTCCGGTCATAGCGACATCATTTCTTACAGGTTTTCCAGTTACAACCGAACATAAAGAAGTTAGAATTGCCACTCCGGCCGAAGGACCATCTTTTGGGATCGCACCTTCAGGGGCATGTATATGAAAATCATGCGTTTTAAAGAACTCCGCTTTATCCTGACAAAGATTTTTGCAAAGTGTCATTGCAATCGTCACAGACTCTTTCATGACATTTCCAAGATTGCCGGTTATCAAAGTCTGAGAAGTCCCTGGAACCGCCGTTGCCTCTATTACAAGCACTTCTCCACCGACAGGCGTCCAGGCGAGGCCAATAGTTTCACCGATGGTCGGTATCGTTGGTATTTGGGATCTAACAAGCATCGGAGCACCCAGCATCTCCTCGATTTCCTTTGATCCGATCGTTATTTTATCATCTTTGCTCATCGCGTTTCTTGCGATTTTTCTCAAGAGTTTTGAGATTATCCTTTCAAGACTTCTAACTCCTGATTCAAGCGTGTAATCCTCGATCATCTTTTGCACGGCTTCATCTTTTATTTCGAGTTTAATACCTTCCATACCATATTCTTTTCTCAGTTTGGGAATCAAAAATCTTTTCGATATTTCTATTTTTTCCTGAAATGTGTAACCGGGAATCTCGATTATTTCCATTCTATCGGCAAGAGCTGGCGGTATTGGCTCTACCGTATTTGCGGTTGTAACAAAGACGACATCTGACAGATCAAACGGAATTTCAACGTAATTGTCTATGAAATGAGAATTTTCTTCCGGATCAAGCACCTCAAGCAAAGCGGCTGCCGGATCGCCTTGAAATGAAATTCCCATTTTATCTATTTCATCAAGCAGAATAACCGGATTTTTTACACCCACCTTCACGATCGTTTGGATCAACCGGCCGGGTAAAGCTCCGATGTAAGTTCTCCTATGTCCTCTTATCTCGGCTTCATCCCTCATACCACCGAGGGAGATCTGGACAAATTTTCTGTTAAGCGCTTTTGCCAAAGACATGCCAAGTGAAGTTTTACCCACTCCCGGAGGGCCAACAAGACAGAGTATTGGTGATTTGGCCGTACTGCTGAAATTTTTGATCGCTATGTAATCAAGAATCCTGTCTTTGACGTCTTCAAGACCGTAATGATCCGCTTCAAGTATCTTTGAAGCCCTTTTTACGTTCACATCTTCTTTTGTCTTTTCATACCATGGTATATCCAAAAGCCAATCTATGTAATTTCTCGAAACAGTTGCTTCAGGTGAAGAAGGATACATCTTTTCGAACCTGTTTATCTCTCTTTCTACAGTCTTTTTCACTTCCGGAGGATATTTCTTGCGCTTCAACTTTTCTCTCAATTCGTCTGCTTCGGATGTATCATCTCCAAGTTCGTTTTTTATAGTTTCCATCTTTTCACGGAGATAAAATTCCTTTTGACCTTTATCTATTTTTTCTTTTACCTTGTCATCGATATCGGCTTCGATCTTTAGAAACGCTATCTCTGAATTGAGATATTTAAGAAACTCTATCATTCTGTCTCTCGGATCCACCAATTCAAGAAATCTCTGCTTATTCTCCAAACTCATTTCCGTGAAAGAAATTATGGTATCCACGAGTTTATCCGGTTCATCGATAAGGGCCAATTCCGAAACGGCATCTTCCGGAAGCCTTTTAGTCATATCAAAATACTTCATCGCTTTGCTTTTCAAAAGTTTTGTGACGGCCGTAAGGCCTTTGGATTTTCTGACCTTTTTTTCAAGAGCCTCGTATTTGCAAAGCAGGAATGGATCCTTTTGAGTGTATTCCGTTATTTTCACGCGAATTATGCCCTCTGCCAGTGCTCTTATGCTGCCGTCAGGAAGTTTAACAAGTTGAAGCAAGCGCGAAAATGTTCCTACTCCGTAAAGATCGCCGACATTTGGAATTTGAACATTTTGATTTTTTTGCGATACCAGTATAAGATAACGTTCTTCATTTTCCACAACCTTATCCAGTGCCTTTATCGCAGATTCTCTTTCAACATGAAAGGGTACCAATGCCGTTGGAAAAGCAACATCGTTGCCTTTTAACGGTACACATGGAAGTTCTTCAGGAGGTATTGCCACTTTTTCTTTGTACTTGGCAGCGCCATCCATTTTTTTATGCTTTGACAGAAAAATCACCTCTTAAAAATGCTTGATCGTAAAGTGAACCAGTCGAAGATAGCCTTACATTTCTATGATTTTCATCAACAAACTCAAATTCAATTTTGAAGTAATTTGCGGGCGCATGAGCACCGAGTTTATCCGGCCATTCTATAAGACAAATGCCATCGGACTCGAGGTAGTCTTCTATTGGAAGTTCATCCACTTCCATCTCGTTCAACCTAAACAGATCGATATGATGGATTTTAAAACGTACTTCGTATTCATTAACTATCGTAAAGGTTGGACTCGTAACTTTACGAACGTTTCCACCAAGATGCCCAACAAGATAACGCACGAAAGTTGTCTTTCCCCCTCCTAAATCTCCTTCGAGCAGTACGACACTTCCGTCAAAAAGTATTTTCGCAAATTTTTTTGCTATCTCTTTAAGTGATCGTTCATCGACATTTTGAAATAAAGCTATCATCATGTATATTATAACAGAAGAGGTGATTTGAATGAAAAAGTTTGTTTTTACCTTTTTGTTTTTGTCTTTGCCCATCATAATTTTCGCAAATGACAAACTGCAAATCGCGAAGGAATTCATAATGAACCTATCTGCCGGAAATTTCAAGATGGCTGAATCCATGTACGATGAGGCTATGATGACAGCACTGCCCTTAGGCAAAACCCAAGCAATTTGGAATCAAGTGGAAAGTCAGGCAGGAAAATTTCAATCCATAGAAGGCGTCAACATATCTAACGTTCAAAATTACACCGTCTTCGTCTTCACCGTAAGTTTTTCAAAGGCTTTGCTTGATGTGACGGTTACCATCGATCAAAATTCAAAGGTTGCAGGCCTTTTCTTTAAACCTGCCATGCCTACCTATTCAATTCCGTCGTACGTCAATCAATCAAAATTCAAGGTTGAAAAGGTGACTATTGGAAATGATTTGAAAGTTCCTGCCGAAATCACCATTCCTGAAGGTAAAGGCCCTTTTCCCGCCGTTATTTTAATTCCCGGCTCTGGCCCAGAAAACATGAATGAGTCAATAGGACCAAACAGACCGTTTGAAGATATTGCCGATGGTCTTTCAACCAATGGCATAATCGTTTTAAGGTATGATAAAAGCACTTACGTTTATCCCAAAGCATTCCAAAACGGAGATATACCCGTTAACCTTGAAAACGAATACTTCAAAGATGCACTCGACGGCATAAATTTTCTAAGAATTCAAAATTACGTTGGGAAAATATTCGTTCTCGGTCACAGCGAAGGTGGTTATCTTGCACCGGCAATTGCGAAAATGTCAGGAGATATTTCAGGAATAATCATGCTGGCCGCTCCTGCAAGGAACTTACAAGATGTCACGATAGATCAACTTGAATATCTTATATCTCTATCCAACAGCGCAACTGAAATATCCAAAATGAAATCCATCATAGTCCAACTTGAAGATGTAAACAAACATACACTCAAAGAATCAGATATCGTAATGGGGGCTCCCGTAAGTTACTACTACGAACTTGAAAAATATAATCCCGTCGATATTTTAAAAACATTAGACATTCCCACCCTTATAATGCAAGGCGGGAAAGATTACCAGGTGACGGAGAAAGATTTTGACATTTTTAAGGTGGCATTTTCCAAAGATAAAAATTACACGTTCAAGTGGTATCCGGATCTTTACCATCTTTTCATACAGTGGAATGGCACACCATCGCCGGACGAGTATCTTGTTGAAGGTCATGTTGACGTCAATGTCATAGATGAAATATCAACATGGATCAAAAGTAATCTATGAAGTACTTAATAGGCACGGATATCGGTACAACTGCAACCAAAACAGTGGTTTATGATTTGAGTGGCAGATCGGTATTCAAATCTGAATTTAGTTACAAACTTTTGATGCCAAAAATTGGAATGATAGAACAGGATCCAGATGAGATCTTTAATTCAGTACTTGATTCAATCGAAAAGGTTGTAAGTCAAATCGGTAAAAACAACACGATAGCCGGCATAAGTTTCAGTGGTGCCATGCATAGCGTCATCCCCGTTGATAAAAGCGGTGACAAACTTATGAACGCTATAATTTGGGCAGACACTCGAAGTTCAGAGATAGCACAGAAGCTTAAAGAGAGCGGTGAAGGTTTTGCGATATATAAAAACACGGGCACACCGATTCATCCGATGCTGCCACTTTGTAAGATCATATGGTTAAAGTCAAACAAAAAAAACATCTTTGAAAAAACATCAAAATTCATCTCAATAAAAGAATACATCCTTCACAAACTTTTCGGCCTGTATGTGATCGATCATTCCATGGCTTCTGGGACAGGCTTTTTGAATTTGAAAAATATGAAATGGGATGATACAGCGTTAAGAATTGCAGGCATAAACGAAAATATGATCTCAGAGATCGTACCTGTAGATCATGTTTTGAAGGAAATTAAAGATCTTTACGCTGCTAAAATCGGCATTGATCCTGAAGTGCCATTTATCATTGGTGGTGCCGACGGTCCGCTTGCCAATCTCGGATCAGGTGCTGTGCAAAAAGGTATCTCTTCCGTAAGCGTTGGCACAAGCGGAGCGATGAGGGTTGTCTCAGATAGCCCCATTGTGGATCGGAAGATGAGAACTTTTACCTATGTCCTTGATGAGTCACATTTCACAATTGGCGGGGCTGTAAGCAATGCTGGCATGGCCGTCAAATGGTTTATGGATGATTTCGGCGGAAAGATCGACTCAACGATGGCAAAAGCCTCAAAGATAAAAGCAGGATCAGATGGTCTTATCTTTCTGCCTCATCTAACAGGTGAAAGAAGTCCGTACTGGGATGCCAGTTTGAGGGGAGTCTTTTTTGGAATGAATATCTACCACAAAAAGCCCCACTTTTTAAGAGCAACGCTTGAGGGCATAGGATATAGCCTTTACGATGTTGATCTTGCCCTTGAAGAAATCACGGGAAAGATAGATGAGATACATTTAAGCGGGGGAATGACGAGATCTAAATTATGGATAAAAATACTTGCAGATGTGCTGGGCAAAAAAGTTCTAACGATGAAAAATGATGATAGTTCCGCTTTCGGTGCGATGATCGTTGGGATGAAGGCACTAAAAATCATAGATAATTTCGATGAAGTCAAAAATTTTTTCCGTATTTCCAAAACCTACTTTCCAGATGCCAAAAATCATGATGTTTACATGAAGATCTTCGAAATTTATAAAATGCTTCATGATGATCTCAAGAAGGATTTTGAAAATATCGTTAAAATTCAAGAAGGAAATGACATACTTGATCAACTTTAAATATGAAATATCGTCGGCCATCTCGAAGGCATCTTACCCTCCATGATGGTAAATAAACATTCGGCTTTTGAAGTAGATTTAGAATACAATGCATGTCAAGGATAAACTTACGCGTACGACGAAAAAAATAGGCGGTCGATGACCGCCTTTGATTTTTAAGTATCAACGTTTGGTTTTCAATTTATAGACACGGCGTATATCTCATGTGTGTTGTTGTATTGAACTGATATTCCCACGACTGTCACGGTACTTCCATTTTTTGGCAATGTACCTTTTGACATGTAAACGGTGGCCGGTCCGGAACCATCGTTAACATCAAACATCGTGTCTTTTGCATTTGAAACGACGCCTGTGACCTTAACTAAGACTTCAGAATATTTTGCAAAGTCTCCGGTTTTTATGACTAAGGGAAGAGGCGCGGAAGTTTGGCCTATTACTTTTACAGAGGTTACATCCACCTCAAAAGAATTGTTGTATGAAGTAAAACTTCCCGAAAATTCGATTATATCCCCGGGTTTTATGTTTCCGTACTGGCCGTAAATTCTTAAACCGTAACCATTTGAGAAAACATAAGCGTTGGAAGCACTTACAACGGCAGAAACGACGCCTGTCGATTTAACCGTCTGGTTGAAATATACCTGAACGTTCGATAGCAGTTCTGGAATCGTTGGACTTGTGTTCAGATGAACACTCTCAAGAATCGGCGTGTAAGTATTTGCGGCATAAAATTCCGTCGCTGCCAGCACGTAATTGCCGTTATCGTTTACGATTATCCCTTCGGCATAGACATTGGTACCATCGCTAACTGATGGCATCATACCGAGAGAAGAAAATCTAACCGTCTGGCCATCCTTTCCAAGCAAATAAGTACCCGTATCCGAAACTTTAACCGTGCCCTCAAGCATCACAAGCAAACCATCGTAATTCGCGAGTTTATCGAACGAAGGTTCAAATGGAAAAGAAAGCAAGTTCTCGGATATGACCTCGGGCAGCGTAACGGCAGAAATTTCAAGTTGTCCCCTGTAAGTGTCCACAGATCCCACGACGCGGACAGTTTGTCCTGCTTTAAGGACTAATTCCGGATTTGAAACACTTCCAAGCCAGAGTTCTATTCCGGCTATTTTACCACCGTAAGTGTAAGACATGAAAACAGTTGGCCCGAAGACACCCTCGATGGTCCCAACAGTTTTAACGAGTTTGTTTGCGTATGCATAAGGAGTCGAAACTATCTGAGTGAGCAACGCCATTTGTGAAGATGGCAATTCGGCAGGCATAATTGAAACATCATTCCAAAGATCGTCAAATTGAGAAACAGCCTGAGATATCAAAGAATTATTTGAAAGTATTATGCCGACTTCTCTGTTCTGCATCATAGAGGTGTAGGACACATTTTCCGATCCTATGAAAAGATAATTACTATCGGAAACTATCATTTTGGCATGAACGTAAGGCGATTTCAGAATCCCAACTTTTACACCTGCTTTAGCGAGCGTGGCGAGATTGTATTTGTCAGACATCGATTTGGCACTTGATTCAGGTTCCATAAGTCTGACATCAACGCCTCTTTTTGCGGCATTTTCAAGGGCTACAAACACTTTCCCTTCCGGTACCTCTTCTTCGGCTATGGATAGGCTTGTCTTTGCACTGTCTATGAGCCAGACAAGATCGCTCTCGCTGTTCGGGCTGAGGACAAGATACTCTCTCGGAGCAGAACCAACCTCAACGTTATTCCAATCCGCGTTGAAAACGGCAAGCAAAGATTTGACTATCTGTGGATCGTGGGTCGCAACATCTGCCTCAAAATTTTGTGCTATACCGCTGTAAGTGAGGTTGGATGTGCCAAAAACAGCGTACGAATCATCGACAATCATGACTTTTGCGTGATCGAAGGTAAATCTGGACGGAGCCCATTGCACCTGAACACCCATCGATGTAAGCGTTTTGTAGGCGGAATCGGCCTGCGCCTGCATGTTGTAAGGATGCTGATCGAGTATAACTTTAACGTCGACTCCACGCTTTACAGCGCTGCTTATTGAGTTGAAGACATCATTCGCCGTTATAACGTACATCTCAATTTTCAAAGAAGTTTTAGCACTTTTTATCGCGTTCAAAAATGGCGTTTCACCTGCGGCCGGTTCGAAAAAAATACTTGTTACGCTTGACGGAGAACTGATGACAGGTTGCGAAAAAGCCACAATACCAAACAGCGCAGCGAGAATGAACACAAAAACGGATAACTTCTTCATACTTCCACCTCCATTAATTTTCGACGGTTGTTACGCCGTCGATGTTTTTAAGTATTATTATCTTTTCTGTCATCTCCTTGAAAGAGTCATCGTGAGTGACGATTATGACTTGATCCATATCTTCGAGCAATTCAGGCAAAGATTCGGAAAGCGCACTTCTTCGATCTGCATCAAGGTTAACCGTCGGCTCATCAAAAATGGCAAAACCGGATCTTGAAAAAAAGGTTGCCATTGCCATTCTCATGGCAAGTGCAAGAGACATCTGCTCTCCGCCGGATAACATTTCAAAATTTCTGTCCGATGTCGTACCACCGTTGTAAGTTAAAAGATGAAGATCATAATCTTGAGCCCATTTCACGATGTCCGATCTCTTAGTCATCATGTTGTATTTGTCTGTCGCCTTTGAAGAGATTAAATCACGATACGTTGATGATATCTTAGATCCCATATCATCAAGTAAATTCCTCAAAGATTTTGAAAAAGACATTTTGGTTGATATTTTGTCAATGGCGCTTCTAATTTCTTCAAGTTGCGATTTCTTTTCTTCCATTTCTTTTTTTACCTTCAACATTTCTGACATAGATCCGTTCAATTCTCCAAGTTTTTGTCGTAGAGATCCTATTTCTTCGTTCAGTCTGTCAAGTTTTAATCTGGCTGTTTGCAGATCTTGTGCCTTGTATGAATTTTTAGATTCTTCCATTTCATCTGAAATCTTATGAATTTCGGACTCGAGTTCTGATTTTTCATCCGTTGCAACTTCTAATTCTCGCTTTATCTTATCAAGCCTTGAAGCGTTCATAAGGTTTTGATTGTAAAGTTCATACCCTGCCTTCACTTTTTGCATTTCTTCCTGATCCTTTAATCGATCTTCTTGAAGGATGTTGATTTTTTCTTTCAACTCATTCTCCTTTGTGATTTTTGCCGATAATTCGTCGATATCTTCATTTATGGCATCGATCTTTTTGGACATCTCCGAGATATCTTTATCGAGATTTTCATTTGTCAAATTAAGTTCCGCTTTTCTTTTTTCCAAAAGATCAATTTGTTTCTTTTGAAGGCTGATTTCGGATTGAATTTGCGCGGTTTTCTGATAGACTTCCCTTCCTTTTTGATTTTTCTCATCCAAAAGTTTCTCGACAAGTGCTGATCTTTCATCTTCCATTTGTTCGTTTTTCTTTATGATTTCATCGATTTCCGATTTTTGTTTTTTGAGATTTGATAATTCATCATCTAACGCTTTGATGCGCGGATCGAAGTAAGAAGCAGGATCTCCTTTTATGTTAAGACATTTTTCTTTAAGATAGGGGCACATTCCATCCGACAGCGTTGATTTTGCCTCCTCGAGTGCTTTTATTTTTGAACGTGTCTCCGTTATGGATTCGTTCTTTCGATCGAGAAGGGTACGCAGTTTTTCTTTTTCTTGAATTTTGCCGGAAAGCATGTCGAAAATCCTTTTGCCTTCAGAATCGAAGTGGTTAGATATCGCACGGTAGTCTTTTTTTGCCAAATTCATCTTGATTTCTTTAATTTCTTCAGAGATTGATTTGTACAATTCGCTTGCCTTTAAAAGTTCATCTTTCAAATCATCGGCCGCTTTGGAGTAAAATACGATTTCTTGCGATTGAACATCAATCGCTTCCTGGTTTTCACCAATTCTTTTTCTGTCAGATTCTATGTTGGAAATGATCTTTTCTTTCTGATTTTTCTTTAAATTTATGTTATCTTTTACGGACTGAATTAAATCAAGCGATTTCATGATTTTAGAAATTTCATCGTTTGCTTTTTTGACTTTCTCCGATATCTCGTTGTAACGATTGTAATCTTGAACATACCTTTCAAGTATCTGAGCGGATTGTTGCGATCCTTCGGCATCCTTTGAAAGCTTTTCGATCTGTTTTTGAAGGCCTTCAATTTTAACGTCTAACGTACTTTTTTTCGAAGAAAGCATTTTGATTTTGTCACCTATTTTTGTTTGCTCATCGATGAAAATATCTATTTCAGATTTTTGTACTTCTAAATCGCGAATTGTCTTTTGAACTTTTTCCATTTTACTTTTAATTTCGGATATAAGATCGTCAAGTGCTTTTTCCTTTTCAATTTCGGATTCGAGGTATTTCACTTTTACGTTAAGATCGCCCAGATCTTTATCCAATTTATCGGCGTAATTTTTAACATGTGTTGAGGAGATGAATTTGTATATTTCCGTGTTGAACAAGGTATTGAAGAATTCATTTCTTTTGGCTGGGGTACGGGCAAAAACATCCGTTATATCGTTTTGATAGGCTGTTATGATGTTTTTATAGATTTCTTCGGGATCGGTGGAATCAATTTGAAAAATCTGCTTTATCTTTTCGACCACCTTTGCGGCGTTATCCACGACCATACCTCTGTCATCCACAAGACGCACTTTTGATTGACGACTTGATATTTCACGCGTTAACGTGTAACGCATTCCATCGCCATCATCGAATTCTATTTTTATCGTCGAACCATCATGCTTTGCGTCATTTGTTATGAATTTAGAGAGATTTACCTTGTTCGTAATTCCAAAAAATCCAAGTCCTATCGCCTGAAGTATGCTTGATTTTCCAGAACCGTTTGGACCGATTATCAAATTCAATCCAGGTGAAAAAGATATGTAGGAATTCACATGACTTTTAAAGTTCTCGAGTTTTACAGATTTGATTTTCATATCAAATCACTCCGTGATTTTGTTAAAAAGGTCATCGATAATTTTAAAAGCGTCTTCTTGAAGCGTTATTTTTTTAAGCGCGTCTATGGCTTCTACCACGCTGCCAGAGTGTTTCCCAAATTTTTCGTCTTTGGATACGATCGAATTTTCAATATCGTAAAGGTCGATATAATCTTTATCATCGATCCTTGCACGATCGCTAAGTTGCCTTACCGTTATTTTTCCTTTTAAAGCACCCATGTTTTCTATTTCATTCTCAAATTCATTGATGTTTATGTCAAGAAATGTGCCAAAAGGAATACCGACGTTGACCATGTAAATGCAATTCGTTTCGACCGGCTTTTCTTCGATCATCTTTGAAAATGCATGCTTGAATTCATCGGCATTTCCTGTCTCCAATTTTATCGTTTTTTCTATCTTCAATCTTCTTTTTGATTCAAAAAAATCAACCGATCCGTCATTGGTATCGTAGATAAAGAAACCTTTTTCTCCCGATTCAGAAAGGTCCCAGTATTCAGGAGCACCGGGAATGAAAATTTTAGATTTCTCGAGCGCATAAATATGCTTTTGATGTGCATGGCCAGAAGCGATGTAAAGGCATTTTCCATCAAGAGGTGAAAAATCTTTCAGTTCCACAAAACCTGGCATGATAAGCGTTTGTTGATCGCTAACGCCTGCGTGAATAACGACGATGTTACGATCGTCTGCGTCAAGTATTTGACCGAGAGATTCGATGTATTCAGGAAAATTTATTCCTTGATATCCTATACCGTAGAACTTCACACCGTCAATTTCAACCATACCTCCAGTTTTCCCATCCCAAGGTTCAAAAAAGACCTTTCCATTTTTGATGGAAGGTCTTAGAATTATCATGTAATTTTTATCTTTCAGATAATCAAGCCATGAAGAATTTTCAAAATCAAACAGCCTATCATGGTTCCCTTCAATGGCTATGACTTTTATGCTGGCATCTTTTAAGCATTTGAAAATGTCTTCGGCCCTTTCAAGTGAATCCGGTGAAAGATCTTTTTTATCGAAAATATCTCCCGATATGATAACCATATCGATGTTTTTTGAAATTGCAAAATCCACCATTGCACGAAAGGAACTGAAATAATCTTCATACCTTGCTTTGAAATACTGCGAATAAATCGAACCTGAAACTTTTCTTCCAAGATGAAGGTCAGAGCAATGCAAAATTTTCAAGATTTCACCTTCTTCTGTCAGAGTTAATTATTATAACACAAAATATACTAAACATATTTCAAGAGCCAAATGCTTATTTATACTTGATCAACTTTAAATATGAAATGAGGATGAAGGCACTGAATATCACAAGCCTGTTCGGGGAGAGAATCGTTCATACCGTCATTCCCGCCCCCGATCAAGTCGGGGGTGACGTTAAGGATACGGTTTATCAATTGCGGGAATCGCCTTTTTTGTAAGGGAGATTCCCAATCAAGTTGGGAATGACAGTTCGGAGTCTACACATCTTTTAGCATATATAAAAAAAGCCCGAATCAATCGGGCTTTTCATTTTTTTTCGATGTCAGATCAAAAAATCAAGCAAGTTTAACGTTCGATGCCTGTTTCCCTTTTGAACCTTCACTGATGTCGAAGACAACAGGTTGATTCTCTTTCAAGTTCTTGTAGCCATCCATCTGAATTGCTGAGTAATGAACAAAAATATCATTCCCATCTTCCATCGTTATGAAACCGTAGCCTTTCTTGGCATCGAACCACTTAACAGTACCTTTCATCTGTGTTACCTCCTTAAAAATTATTGCCCTTTCGAACAACATACTTTATTGTACCACGTAAATTTAATAAAATCAATAGGCAAATTGATTACGGCAAAGACGAACATATGAATCATAGGTATGAAAAAAGATCAGAGATCAGACATTGGGGATTAGAGATGAGAGATGAGAGATCAAAAAAAGTAACATGTGACAAAAAATGATAGGGCAGGCGGAAAAATGAAAAAATGATGGGTAAGCAGTCAAAAGCAAGGATAATCAAAGGTATTCTGATCTAATTATCAGTTATAAATTAAGATTGCTTAACATATAAGTAAATATAAAATTGATATGGATTAAATACTTATAATATATGGTTTAGAAATTTGATATGAAAATTAGATCCCCTCTTGACATAAGGGTAAGAGTTGATTATAATTTTAATTGAAAATGTGGAGGTGACATGAATGTCTGAAAGAGAATATGTTGTGGGAATAGACCTTGGAACGACGAATTCGGAAATAGCGATTGTAAAAGATGGGAAACCTGAAGTTATAGCCAATGCTGAAGGATCAAGGCTTACTCCTTCTATCGTGGCTTTTACAAAAACGGGCGAGGTGCTTGTCGGAGAACCTGCAAAGAGACAAGCCATCTTAAATGCCGAAAGAACTGTGAGATCTATAAAGCGTCAGATGGGTACAAATAACAAAATTAAGATTGACAATAAAGAATACACACCACAAGAGATAAGCGCTTTTATACTCAGAAAGATGAAAAATGATGCTGAAGCCGTGCTTGGCGGAAAGATAACGAAAGCCGTTATAACTGTGCCTGCTTATTTTGAAGATGCACAGCGTCAGGCAACCAAGGATGCTGGTAGAATAGCAGGTCTTGACGTTATGAGAATTATAAACGAGCCTACTGCGGCAGCACTTGGATATGGCATAGATAAAAGCAAAGACGAAATGATAATCGTATGCGATTTGGGTGGAGGTACTTTTGATGTTTCTTTACTTGAGATAGGTGGTGGCGTCATCGAGGTAAAAGCCACAAGCGGAAATAACCATCTTGGAGGAGACGACTTTGATCAGAGAATAATGGACTGGCTTATCGACAACTTCAAAAAAGAAACAGGAGTAGATCTCAGCGGCGATAAGCAAGCGATGCAAAGATTAAAGGATGCATCTGAACGTGCAAAGATAGAACTCACGACGAAGATGGAAACAGAAATAAATCTGCCTTACATAACGGCAGATGCAAATGGTCCAAAACATCTTCAGGTTTCTCTCACAAGGGCGAAATTAGAAAGTTTGATCCGCGATATAGTTGAAAAAATGAGAGATCCGATAGAGACCGTGCTTAACGATTCCAAAATAGCCATTGAAGACATAGGTGAAATTTTGCTTGTCGGTGGACCGACGAGGATGCCAATAGTCCAAGATTTTCTGAAGAATATATTTCACAAAGAACCATCGAAGGCTGTTAATCCGGATGAAGCGGTTGCGATAGGCGCTGCCGTGGAAGCATCGATACTTGCCGGCGAAACGAAGAGAGAAGTTGTGCTCGTTGACGTTACACCTTTGTCTCTTGGTGTTGAGGTCAAAGGTGGACTCATGCACAGAATAATTCCGAGGAACACCACTGTGCCAACTAAGAAATCCGAAGTTTTCACGACTGCAGAAGATGGCCAGACAGAAGTGGAGATAAATGTACTTCAGGGCGAAAGAGAACTTGCAGGAGATAACAAATCGCTTGGAAGATTTAATCTCACCGGTATTCCGCCGGCTCCAAGGGGTATACCTCAAATAGAGGTTACCTTTGACATAGATTCTGAAGGTATAGTTCACGTTTCGGCGAAAGACAAGGCAACCGGAAAAGAACAATCGATAGTGATACGTGGAAGTTCAAATCTTTCAGAAGAAGACATAAAGAAAATGGTCGAGGATGCAAAAAGATTCCAGGAAGAAGACGCAAAACGCAAGCAGCAAGTAGAAATGAAAAATCAGGCCGATTCTCTTGTCTATCAAACGGAAAAATTGCTCAATGATCAAGGTTCAAAGATAGATCCTGCACTTCGTGCCGAAACCGAAAACATCGTCAAAGACCTTAAAGACGCACTTGAAAAGAACGATTACGCAAGGATAAAAGTGTTAACAGACGATTTACAGAAAAAATCACAGCAAATAGGCCAGACACTTTATCAAAAGACGGCCGGTTCACAACCTGGCAATGGAAATGGCACTTCAAGTGATGATACTGTGAATGCGGAGTATCAAGGAAAATAAAAAATTAGGCATTAGAGAGCAAAAAAAGTTAAATATATATAATGGAGGTGGTTTTTATGGCTATTGAAAAGAGAAGAGAAAGTGAGGAACTGGATATTTACAGACCTTTTGAGGAAATGCAAAGGGTGATGGATAAGTTCTTCGAGGAATTTCCAAAGATATGGCCGGCGACTATTTCTAACGAAATGTTCACCCCAGCAGTTGATATCTCAGAGACTGACAAAAGTTACGAGTTTGAAATTGAGTTACCTGGCATGAAGCGAGAAGATGTTCAGATCGAAGTTAGTGACGGCATATTGACTATAAGCGGTGAAAAACGGGAAGAAAAGAAAGAAGACAAAAAAGGATATAGAAAGATCGAAAGAAGTTACGGTAAGTTTGAAAGGTCTTTTACGCTTCCTTCGGATGCCGATGACAAGAACATAAGCGCGAAATTTGAAAACGGACTTTTAAACATATCGATACAGAAGAGCCCTGAAGCAAAGTCGGCCAAAAGAAAGATAGAGATAAAGTAAATTGGAAAGGGGCTTTAGCCCCTTTCTTTTTTGGAGGTGTTTTAAATGTTTAACCTTGAAGAATACACAGAAAAAGCATCGAATATAATGATGTCAACTCAAGATTTACTTTCAAGATACGGACAGGATCAATTAAGGTCAGAGCATATATTGCTTGCACTTATAGAAGATGAAGAAAATGCGGCGATAGATGCTTTGAAAAATCTGAAAGTCAATATTCAAAAACTAAAAGATAAAACTGAGGAACTTGTCAAAGAATACGGAGGCAACCCTACTTCAACCGGCAACGTAAAGCAGATGTATCTGACGCCAGATGCCAGGCATGTACTTGAAAGTGCCAAAAGCGAGGCCAGTCGAATGGGAGACGAAAAAATCGGAACAGAGCATCTTTTACTTGGAATGGTAAAAACTTCCGATTCTATGGCTGCACGTGTTTTGATGAGATTTGGAGTAAACGATGAAAAAGTTTACAACGCCATTCTTGCGGTCAGGAAGGCTGGAAAATCAAAGGAATCTGAAAATTTAGATGCACTCTCAAAATTCACAACGGATCTCACGCAACAGGCAAAAGACGGAAAACTCGATCCTGTGATAGGCCGTGACGAAGAGATGGAAAGAATGATAGAAATTCTCGGCAGGAAAAGAAAAAATAACCCCGTTCTCATAGGTGATCCCGGCGTTGGGAAAACGGCCATAGTCGAAGGGCTTGCCCAACTTGTCGCTTCTGGTAAAATTCCTGATTACATGATGGATAAAAGGATACTTTCCCTTGATATGGGCCGACTTGTGGCCGGTACCAAATTTCGCGGCGAGTTTGAAGAAAGACTCAAAAGTCTTATAGATGCTGTGAAAGGGTCGGATGGAAAGGTCATACTTTTCATAGATGAACTGCATACAGTTGTCGGGGCTGGCAGTGTCGAAGGAGGCAGTTTGGATGCATCGAATATGCTCAAACCGGCTCTTGCACGCGGTGAGTTAAGATGCATAGGCGCAACGACACTTGAAGATTACAGAAAATACATAGAAAAAGATAAAGCGCTTGCAAGGAGATTTCAATCGATAAACGTTGATGAGCCAACTGAAGAAGAAACGATAAAAATCCTTTTAGGACTTAAACCGTCTTACGAGACACATCACGGCGTTGAAATAGAAAATGCGGCAATAGAGATGGCCGTTAAACTTTCATCGAGATACATAACCGACAGATTTCTTCCGGACAAAGCCATAGATCTTATAGATGAAGCGGCGTCAAGGGTAAAATTCGAAAATTCTTTCATTCCGTCAGAAATAATCGAAAGTCAGAACAAAATATCAGAGTTGGAAGAAGAAATAAACGATGCCGCAATCGCGGGAGATTATCAAAAAGCGGCCTTGAAAAAATCAGAACTTGAGAAAGTAAAAGGTGAATTTTCAAAAGTTCAGGAAGAATGGAAAAAGCATCAAGAAAATATACCAAAAGTTGTCAACGTAGACGTTATAGCGAAGATAGTCGAAAGATGGACCGGCATTCCGGTGAGTAGGCTCATGGAGGACGAGAGAAATAAACTCATCAACCTCGAAAAGATCATTCACCAAAGGATCGTCGATCAGGAAGAAGCAGTAAGCGTTATTTCGTCTACCATAAGAAGGGCGAGAGCGGGGCTTAAAGATCCAAACAGACCGATGGGGACTTTCCTCTTTGTCGGGCCGACTGGGGTGGGAAAAACCGAGACTGCCAAATCTTTGGCTTGGGCACTTTTCAACAGCGATAATGCCTTGATAAGAATAGACATGTCTGAGTATTCTGAAAAGCATACCGTTTCAAGACTTATAGGTGCTCCTCCGGGATACGTTGGTTATGAAGAAGGCGGTCAGTTAACCGAAGCCGTAAGGAGACGTCCATACAGCGTTATTCTGCTTGACGAGATAGAAAAAGCCCATCCGGAAATTTTTAACTCGCTCTTACAGGTGCTCGATGACGGCAGACTCACGGATGGAAAGGGAAACACCGTTGATTTTAGAAATACGGTAATAATTATGACATCAAACATAGGATCGGATTACATACTTGAAAGCGTGGAAAAAGGGAAAAGAGAATATCTTGACGAAGCCATGATTCAGGAATTGAGAAGGTATTTTAAACCTGAGTTTTTGAACAGAATAGACGCGATGGTGGCGTTTAAACCGTTGGAAAAATCTCATATGGAATTCATCGTGGACAATTTCATATCAAAAATACGAAAGAATCTTGAAAACAAAAAGATTGAGATTGAAATAACGCGGAAGGCGAAATCATTACTTGCCCAAAAGGGATACGATCCCGCCTTCGGTGCAAGACCTTTGAGGCGCGTGATAGAGTTTGAAGTTGAAGATAAAATAGCGGACATGATAATAGCAAATAAGATATCAGAAGGAGATAAAATAACCATAGACGAAGAGGACGGAATGATAACCGTAAACGCCTATCGAAATCTTGCGAACACAAAAACATGATAATGTGGTAAAATATGATCGTAACGGGGAGCCAGTGAACTGGCTGAGAGGAGGCTTAAAGCCTCGACCCTTTGAACCTGATCCGGTTAATACCGGCGAAGGGAAATAAGGATGAACTGGCCATCTCCGTGAGAGATGGCCTTAATTTTTTTGGAGGTGGTTATTTTGAAAAAATACTTTTTGTTAATCGCATCGATCGTTTTACTTATTGGAATCGGCTTTGCCGGTGATACACTTACGATATACACCTACAGCAGTTTTGTCTCCGGCATTGGCAACGAGATCAAACCTGTTTTTGAAAAAATGTACAACTGCAAGATTAATTTTGTATCTTTGGAAAGTGGAAATATCATGGCAAGGTTGATCCTTGAGAAATCGAATCCCAAAGCCGATGTCGTTATTGGCCTTTCTCAAAGCCAAATTCCAAAGGCTTTGGATGAAAATTTATTTGTACCATATAAACCAACTGATATTGCAAGCATCGTCGACAAATCTTTTCTCATCGATCCGCAATACAGAGTCATTCCATTTGATTACGGAGCCCTTGCGATAGACTATAACCTTAAAACCATATCGAATCCTCCCCAAACTTTTGAAGCACTTTTAAGTCCTGAATATGCACACTCCCTCGTCATCGAAGATCCGAGGACTTCAACAACAGGACTTGACTTTCTTTTATGGACAATTGGAATTTACGGGAACAACTGGCAAAACTACTGGGAAAAACTTGTTCCAACGATAAAGACCGTTACAAGTGGATGGGACAGTGCTTTTCAAATGCTTGAAAACGGAGAAACAAAAATGATGGTAAGTTTTGCAACGGATGAGGCTTACAACTATTACTACTACAACAATTCTGACATAGGCGTCGTCATTCCAGATGGAAGGGCATATGTCATGGTTGAATATGCGGGTATCGTGAAAGGAACTCACAATCTTGCACTTGCAAAGGATTTTATGAATTTCATGCTTTCGAAAGATTTTCAATCGGCAATTCCTTTAAATCAATGGATGTATCCCGTTACAAATGTGCCACTTCCAAAAGTTTTCATCGATCATGCCCCTTCAATAACGAAAACCATAACGATCCCGCTCGATCAAATTTCTGATTCTCTCTCAAATTGGATCACCCAATGGACAGAGATAATCGTTAAATGAAGAAAAGCACCTTTTTCGAACTTACCCCTGCCATCTTTTTCACGGTGGGGGCTTACATCTTTCCGATTGTCATACTTTTCGTTTATACTTACAAATTAAATGGCAACGTTTCGATTTTCAACACCCTTAACTTTCAAATATTCAAATTCACGACTTATCAGGCCTTTTTGTCCACAATGCTTGCCGTTGCCATGGGTTTGCCTGGGGCATACCTTATCGGGAGGACGAATTTCAAATTCAAGGGTATTTTTGCGGCACTTTCAACCGTGCCATTCGTCATGCCATCTATTTCCATGACGTTAGGTTTTATATCTTTCTTCGGTCACAACGGTATATTAAACGCGTATTTTTTATGGCCAATTTTCCACGTGAGATTTGAACCGCTTTTCACTTTGCTTGGCGTCGTCATGGGAAACGCTTTTTACAATTTTCCTCTTACCATGGTGATAGTCGGCAGCGCAATTTCAACTCTTGATCCGATATACGCCGAAGCGGCGAGAATAGACGGTGCATCGAGATTGAGAAGTTTCATTTCCGTTGAATTACCGATTCTGTTGCCATCTATAATAGCATCGGCATTGCTTATCTTCATATATTGTTTTACTTCTTTTACCGTTATGCTTGTCATAGGTGGAGCACAATTTTCGACACTTGAAGTACAGATTTACATGTATCTCACGACGTTGCTTGATTTCAAAGGAGCAATAGGACTTACTTTGATTCAGATATGCTTTGTAGGATTGGTGGCATCTGTATTCTCGATCTTGAGAAGATCCTCAGGTACATTTTCTCAAGAAGTATCGCGGACAAATTCAAAGTTTCCTTCATGGGGATTGTTTTACATACTTGGCATATCCATATTCGTCTTTGGCCCGATTTTATCCCAGATTTTCACTGGATTTTGGAATTTTCAAAATTCAACTTTGACACTCGAATGGTTTGCAAGGTTATTTTCCGGCAGGATGAATCCTTACATAGGAAATTCAGTTCTTTCTTCCATTTTATGGACTTTTACCTTTTCAACTTTAAGTGCGATTTTGACGGTAGCGCTTTCAATCACGGCGGCACATGCGGTTACAAAAATCAAAGTTCCAATTTTTGACGCGCTTTTCACATCTGCCCTTGCCGTTTCACCCGTTACTCTCGCTTTTGGATATCTCGTAGTTCAAAATTACATACCTCTGACATTTCCATTTGAAATAATTCCAATATACACGATGTTATCATTTCCTATAGGATTTCAAACCATACTGGCAGGATGGCAGAGATTTCCATTGGAAATAGACGAGGCTGCCTCGGTCGACGGTGCAAATTGGTTTCAAAAAACATTCATGATAAGAATCCCAGTTTTAAAGCCTCAGATAATTTCAACTTTTTTCTTTGCTTTTGCCATTTCAATGGGAGAAATGGGTGCAACACTTGTACTTTACGATCCCCGATTTCCAATGATATCTGCAAGCGCTTACAAATTATTTTCATCGATGCATGTTCCAGAAGCACAGGCCTTCGGTGCAATTTTGACGATCGTGACATTTGCGATTTTTTACATACTTGAAAGACCAATTTTAAGAGATAATTGATTGTTTTTAACGTTTTTCTCATAATTAATACCAATTAAACGAATTTATCTTTTGCTTTCGCTTTTTATTTTAAGTTATCTTCAAAATTTTTGTTTTTAACGTTTTTGTTGTATGATCTTATTTGTGGGAAAGGAGAAAAGTCTATGTCGGTTGAAGATTTCATGAAAAAAGATTTCGTTACGATTCAAAAAAACACCTTAATCGGTGAGGCGAAAAAAATTTTACGCACTTCAGCATCAAATTGTTGCGTTGTCTCTTCTGGTAAAAATTTTGAAGGCATCGTGAAAGCCGACGAGATACTTGGGATGGACGATGCTTTACCGGTGACTGACTACATTCACGATGTGCCATATACTTTAAGCCCGCAAGATACCTTAGACGAAGCGGCAGTTTTTTTTCTTGAGTCAGACATGGAAATACTTCCTGTTATATCTTCGGACGAAGTTGTTGGGGTTATATCCGTTTTCGATATCCTGGATGCCTTTACGCAAATGGCAGGTTTTGGTGAGGGAGGCATAAGAATTGAGGTGGATCTCAAAGATACACCCGGATCGTTGAAGCACGTGCTTGATGTGCTTTACCTCCATTCCATGAATGTTTTATCAGTTTTAATTTATCCAACGGAACAGGTCGGAAACAAAATGGCCATAATAAGAGCTGAAGGAAAAAGTGTGAAAGAACTTTCGAGGATCTTAGATATCAACGAAATACGTTATACCTCGATAATAAAAGAAGAAAAATTATGAAAGGAATGGTCGTGTATGAAAATTGCTTTTGTTTCTTTTGAGGTTTACCCTCTGGCTAAAGTCGGAGGTCTCGCGGATGTTGCCGGCTCTCTTCCAAAGGCATTGAAGAAAAAAAACGTGGATGTATCCATATTCATGCCTTATCATAAGATAGTCGAAGAGAACATCAAAAAATTTGATCTTACAGTTAAAAAGGTGATCGATGATTTCGATCTCGGCATCGGAACAAATCAAAAAGCCTCTATCTATAAAACGAATCTGCCAGGAACTGATATTCCCGTTTACTTGGTCTCAAATGATTATTACTTTTCTTCGAAAGACGTTTACGGATCTCCAGACGGTGGCCAGCAAGCCATCTTTTTCACCAAAGCGGTCATAGATTCAATCAAAAAACTCAATGTTAATTTTGATGTAATTCATTCTAACGATTGGCAAACTGGATTACTTCCGGTCTACTTAAAAACCATTTACAGAGAAGATCCCTATTTTTCCGATATATCGACCGTTTATACCATACACAATCTTGGCTATCAAGGTGTTTTCGATAGATCGTACATGGATTTTGCAAAGTTACCCGATTACGTCTATAACATGGATGGCATAGAATTTTATGGAAAGATAAATTTCATGAAAGGAGGAATTCTTTTCTCTGATATTGTAAATACCGTTAGTCCAACTTACGCTGAAGAGATAAAAACTCCTGAGTATGGAGAGAAATTGGAGGGAGTGCTCCAACTTCGAAAAGATGTTTTGTACGGTGTTTTAAACGGTATCGACTATGTGGAAAATGATCCTGAAACTGACAAACGCATTCCTTACAATTACAACCTGAAGTCACTTGAAGGCAAAAGAAAAAACAAAGATTCTCTTCAAAAAGCACTTGGTCTTGAAGTTGAAAGGGATACGCCCGTCATAGGACTTATAAGCAGGTTATTCGATCAAAAAGGCCTTGATCTTGTAGATGACATAATGAAATATGTTGTTGCGTCTTGCAATGTTAATTTTGTACTTCTTGGAACAGGAGAACCAAAGTATGAAGAAGCCTTTTTAGAACTTGCAAAAGAATTTCCCAAAAAAGTAGCCGTCAAAATTGAATTTGACGTTACCCTTGCACAAAGAATATATGCCGCCTCTGACTTTTTTCTGATGCCGTCAAAATATGAACCGTGTGGATTGGGGCAAATGTACAGTTTGAGGTATGGTACAATTCCCATAGTTAGATACACCGGTGGACTTGCCGATACTGTAACGGAATTTGACGGTAAATCTGGAAATGGCTTTGGATTTAAAAATTACGATTCATCTTATCTACTCAAGGCCATTTTGAAAGCTTTGTATTACTACAAACGGGATGATTTCATGTCGGTACTGATAAAAAATGCAATGAATACCGATCTCTCGTGGGAAAGATCGGCTTCCGAGTACGTTAAACTTTACGAACTTTCGAAAACAAGGTGATAAAATGCCAGAATTGAGAAAAGACATCATAACGAAAAATTGGGTTATAATTTCAACCGAAAGGGCCAAAAGGCCGCACGATTTTGCGAAACCGCCGACTGAAAAAGTCTCAAAATTTTGTCCCTTTGATGCCGGCAACGAATCTTCAACTCCCCCGGAAATAATGGCATTCAGACCTGCAAACACAGCCCCAAATACAGCCGGTTGGTGGATAAGAGTCGTGCCAAATAAATTTCCGGCACTCGATCCAAAGGTTCAGCCTGTGAGATTAGGACACGGAATTTACGATTCAATGGCAGGCTTTGGTGCGCATGAGATAATAATAGAAACTCCGGATCATAACGCAACACTTGGAACGCTTGATTACAAACAGGTTCAGGAAGTTGTCTGGGCTTACGTGGAAAGGTATAACGCAATCTTTAAAGATCCGAATATAAAATACGTGCTCATATTCAAGAATTACGGCGCAGATGCAGGTGCTTCTCTTGAACATTCTCATTCTCAGATAATAGCAACTCCAATAATGCCTAATCTTGTGCTTCAAGAAATGGAAGGTTCAAAGGAATATTACGGATTTCGTGAAAGATGTATTTATTGTGATATAATTCAGGAAGAAAAAATGGAAAACACGCGTGTTGTTGAAGAAAATGAAGATTTTCTTGCTTTTGAACCGTATGCATCTCGCGCACCGTTTGAAACGTGGATTCTGCCCAAAGTTCATCAATACAATTTCGGAGATATAGATGAAACGCACGTTAAGAATTTTTCCGCAATACTCAAAAATGTGCTTTTGAGGATGAAAATAGCACTTGATGATCCTCCTTACAACTTCATGATCCATACGGGTACGCCTCATGGAGAAGGAAAAGAATATTACCACTGGCATCTTGAAATTGTCCCGAGATTGACCAAACTCGCTGGTTTTGAATGGGGATCCGGATTTTACATAAACCCCATGCTACCTGAAGATGCCTCAAAATATCTAAAAGAGGTAAAAATTTCTTGAAAGAAATCAAAATAGTCAAACTTGAATCAACCGTTTCCGTCAGTGTGACGGGAACGGTTTGCTATCTTAACTGTAAACATTGCGGAAGTCATTATCTCGAAAGTATGGTTCCCATAAACAAAACGGATCATATCCCTTTAAACACAAAAAGTTTGCTTATAAGTGGCGGTTCAACTCCGGATGGAAAAGTGCCAATAATGGATCATATCGAAGAAATTAAAAAGTTGAAAAACTTCAAACTCAATTTTCACACAGGTCTTGTGAATGAACGTGAAGCAATGGAGATATCAAAAATAGCCGATGCGATATCTTTTGATTTTGTTGGAAAAGACGAAACTATAAAAAAGGTTTACAATCTCAACGCTAAAGTTGAAGATTACGTTAGATCTCTTGAAAATCTTTTGAAATTCAAAAAAGCAGTTTATCCCCATGTCACCGTAGGCCTTGATTGTGGAAAGATAAGTCACGAATACAAAGCCATTGATATACTTTCTTCTTATCAACTTGAAAAAGTGGTTTTTCTCGTTTTTATACCCACTCCGATGACTTATTTCGAAAAATGTCAGCCTCCAAAAATCGAAGAAATAAAAGCTGTTTTTGGGTACGCAAGAAAAAAATTCAACTGCGATCTTAACCTTGGTTGCATGTATCCGAAGGGAAATCTTCGAGATGAGATAGCAACCGCTGCCGTTGAAGCAGGTTTCAACACTATAACCCAACCTTCCGAAAAATTAACGGAGTCTCTACGTAAAAGTGGATATAAGTTGACGTTTCAAGATGAATGTTGCATTTTTTGAAAAATATCTAAAAATCTGCTAAAATTATGTTTGAGGTGTTGATCCTGTGGACGACATTTTAAAAAAACTCGAGAATCTTGTCGATGGGCTTTTGGAAGAAAGAGAAAAGCTCGTCAAAAATATCGAAAAATCCAATTCTGAAATAGAAGTCCTAAGAAATGAAAATGTAGAACTCAAAGAGATGCTAAGAGAACAAAGTGTCAGAGTTGAAATTCTTATGAAGAAACTTGAAAATATCGTTGGTTCTGACAAAAAGGAGAGTGTTTGAAAGATATGAAAAGAACGGTTAACTTCGAGTTGGGAACCAAAAATTACAAATTTGAAACAGGCGATCAGCAAAATCAGGTTGATGAAATCCTAAACGAGATCAAGATGAACTTTGCATCTCATTCTCAAGAGGTTGAGAAGTATGGAAATGAACATTTTTTTCTCATGATGCTTCTTAACGTAATCGAAGAGAATTTAGAACTCAAAAAACAGTTGGCGGCATTAACGGAGAAGATAGAAAAACAAGGAAAGAGAATTGGCAGCTGAACTTGTTGTGATATCTGGAATGTCAGGGGCCGGCAAAACGACGGCACTTGGGGCGTTGGAAGATGTAGGATATTTTTGCATGGATAACATTCCGCCCGCTCTTTTAATCGATATACTTTCTCTTATGAATTCAACTTTCAACGGGAAAAAAATTGCCACCATAGTTGATGTAAGAGCAGGCCAAACGCTTGGTCAAATAAAATCTGTCATCGAAGATCTTAAGTCACAAGGTGTCTTGATCAAAATTATCTTCTTAGACGCGAAAGATGATGTTTTGATAAACAGGTACAATCTCACACGAAGACGCCATCCTCTTTCCACAGAAAAAGATCAGGAAATAGAAAAACTTTTGATCGAAGAAAGACGCCTTTTAGAAGAAATAAGAGAGATGTCGGATTACGTTATAGATACGTCTTTAATAAACACGCATCAACTCAGAAGTGAAATTATAACCATAGTTGAAGGTAAATCAGAAAGGGTTTTGAAGATCTTTCTTGAATCTTTCGGCTTTAAATATGGTCTTCCACTTGGCGCTGATTTCGTTTTTGACGCAAGATTTCTTCCGAATCCTTATTACGTTGAATCTCTTGCGGACAAAAACGGAAATGATCCAGAAGTAATTGAATACCTTCAAAGATTTGACATCGTCAAAGAATACATAAATAAGATATCTGATATTATAAAAATGGCGATCGAAAGTTATTCAAAGGAAGGGAAGAGTGTTATATACGTAGCGATCGGCTGCAGCGGTGGAAAGCATCGATCAGTTTACATAGCAAATGAACTTTCTGAATTGTTGAGAAAAGATGTTTCTGTGAGGATTTCTCACAGAGATATACAGAGGTGATTGTTTTGAAGATCGTTGCTTTTGGTGGTGGAACAGGACTTTCAACTTTGCTCAAAGGGTTAAAAGACTTTCCGGATACCGAGGTTACCGCAATAGTTACGGTTATGGATGACGGAGGAAGTTCTGGCATAATCCGTGAAGAACTTGGAGTTTTACCTCCAGGAGATATAAGAAATAACATAATTGCACTCGCCGAAGATGAATCTTTGATGGCTCAAATTATGGCATACAGATTCAGAGACGGAGAAAGGTTCAAAGATCAAAGTCTTGGAAATCTTATAATAGCGGCCTTAACAAAGATAAATGGCAGTTTCCCGATGGCAATAGAAAGCATCTCTTCAATTTTAGCGATAAAGGGACGTGTACTGCCAGTAACGGAAGAATCCGTAAAGCTCATCGCGAGATTTGAAGACGGACAAATTGTCGTAGGCGAAAGCAATATAACCAAAAAAAATGGAAAGATCAAAGAAATAAACCTAAGCAGTCAGGCAAAGCCATTTCCAAAAGCCATAGATGAAATTTCGATGTCTGATGTGATCGTTTTAGGACCTGGAAGTCTTTTCACAAGCATCATTCCAAACTTGCTTGTCGATGGAATACCTGAAGCCGTAAGGGACAAACCCAAGATACTTATAGCCAATTTGATGACCCAACCTGGAGAAACAACTGGTATGTCAGTTGAAGATCACATAAAAACGGTTGAAAATTACCTGAAATCAAAAATAGATCGTGTGATAATAAATTCTCAAAAAATTCCTCAAGCGGTACTTAAAAGATACAAGAAAGAAAATTCCGAACCGGTCATGTGCAAAAGCGAGGATCCCAAATTTTCAAGGATAGATATGGTTAAGATCATAGTTGACAAAATAGATGGACAAGAAAAAGTCAGACATGATCCACATTTACTTGCACAGGCAGTTAGGCAAATCTCTATGAGTCTTATCGGTGATAAGAGTGACATTCACACCTGAGGTAAGAGAAGAACTTTACCATTTCCCGGTTGAGAAAAGGTTTTCTTACGCTGAACTTGCAGGATTGATCAAATTCAAGGGTTCTATTGAGATAGGAGAAACCACATATATAGAACTTTTACTCAAAGACACTGGAGCGGTTAGAAGGGCAAAGTTGATTTTAAAGGCCATAGGCATTGATGATACATCGGTAATCTATCAAAATCAAGAAAAATTAAATCCAGGTAAAACTTTCATAATGAAGGTAAAGACTTACGATGTTAAAAAATTCATTTCTGAAATAGGGCTTGATTTGATCGGTAGAATTCGTGATGATTTTTTCAGAGATCCTGCAATTATCAGCGCCTTTCTGAGAGGTGCTTTCATATCCTCGGGATATATAGCCGATCCTTCCAAATATCACCACCTTGAATTTTACAGTCGTCAAATAGACGTACTTAAGTGGTTAAAAGAGAAACTTGAAAACAACTTTGGAATGGTAGGTTTTATAGTTGATGTTCGTTATGGATACAGATTTTACATAAAAGATGGTGAAATGATAAACGAATTTCTTAATCTGATAGGAGCCATAAACTCGGCAAAATTTTTTTCTTCCATAATGTCATCCAAAAAAATAAATTCCGATGTAACTCGCAGCATGAATTTCATAGATGCAAATTCAAAAAGAAGCGGTAACGCAAGTTGGAAACAAATTAGCGCGATAAAACTCATTCAAGACCAAATGGAACTCGAAAATTTCCCTGAAGATATCCAAAAAATAGCCCTTTTGCGTTTAAACCATCCGGAACTTTCCTTAAGAGAAATAGGAAATATGCTAAATCCTCCACTTTCAAAATCCGTCGTTTACAGGAGACTATCCAAGATAATCAAAATGGCAGAGAAAAAGATGTAAAATCAAGAAGTGGGAATTATTCCCACTCCTAAATTTCATTTCGACAGAGAATAAAAGTCTATTCCTGGTCTTACACCATTCGGATACCATCCTTTTAACCATGCACGACTCACGAAAATCCCAAATGGTTGGTCTGTCCAGATGTAGAGTGCATCTTTGTAGTCCAATTCCTCAAGTTGTTTGACTATTTCTGCACGTTTTGAAAGGTTAGATGTGGTAAGTAGATCATTTACGAGTGGATCGAGATTTTTCTGGGCAAAACTGACAAAACTTTGCCCTATGAATGCACCAAAAATGCCTGTTGAAGAATAATATGCATATGCAAGATCGTAAGGATCCGGATAATCGGCCAAATATCCCATTGTGAAGATCGGCAATTTGAAGGACAAACTATCGCTAAGCAGGTTTGGCCACAATTCTCCGACAACGTTTATTTGAAATTTCGGATTGACCTCTCTTGCGGCATTACTTAAGGCTGTAAGGGCAATTTGCTCCGTTGTGTCTCCGCTTTCGTATGCGGCAGAGAATTTAAATCCTTTCTCCCATAATTCTCCGTTGTAGGCCTTCTTGAAATATTCCACAGCCTTTGAAAGATTTTGCTCGTATTTTGGTAAATCAGAACTATATCCGAACAATCCCTTCATTATCGCACCATTTGGCTGCAATGCCAGATTGTTGTATGCCTCTTTTATGTATGTCTCGTATGGGAAGAGATACTCAAAGCCCTTTCTCACATCCAAATTTGAAAAGAAATCCGGTGGAATTCCATTGCCATCTAACTTTCCGGATCCAATGTAAGGGTTGCCATCGCTAACCAGATTCCACGTGAAATTCAGTTCATAAACGGAAAGTTGAGGATAGACCGAAACTTTTATGTTCTTGTCATTTTGCACCTCAGATAGATTTTCGACAGGCACGTAAATTGCATCGGCCTGACCTGATTCCAAATCAAGCAATCTTGTCGTGAACTCGTTGACATACTTTATGAAGGCGTACTTCGTCGGTGCAGGGCCTGCCCAGTATCTGTCAAATCTTTGAAAGGCTATTTCTCTGTTGGATATGTAATATTTCATGAAATATGGTCCTGTTCCGTTTTCTATATTCGTGAGTGTATCCTGACTAAGAGTTGGATTGTGATAATACCACCAATCATCTGCTTTTCCGTCCCATGCTTTATTTTCTGCACACCATTTTTCGTCTAAAATGACCGATTCACATATTCCGCCTTTCGTAAGTGCATACAAAAAAGGCTCGAATGGCTGAGGAAGGTGGATTATCACGTCATTTCCCTTGATCTCAAAATCTTTTGCAAGTAGGTTAAAGGCATCTATCAAGGCCTTTTTGTATTTATCGTTAAGTGGAACTTTTGTGCCCGTTGCAAAGATGTCAAGAGAACTCAAACTCGTGTAACTCAAAGGATCGCTAAGTCCCAATTCTTTGGCAACTTCCTGCACAATTGTCAAAACGTAGTGGTCATTTATCATCGGTAACAATGGTTCCGCAAGCATCCACGATGGTCCTCCGCTGTAATCGAGCAAGACCAATCTTTCAAGGGAATAAACGACATCCTGCGGGGTTAAAAGATCTCCGTTGTGAAAGTAGACACCTTGTCTGATGTGAAAGACGTAAGTTGTACCGTTGTCAAGAATCGTTCCATCTGCCACCGATGGAACATTTGTCGACAACATTGGCAACAATTTTGTCGTTGATGTCCCATCATATTGAAGTAGAGAATCGTAAAGTTGCCATATAACCTCGGCAGATGTGGTGTCATATTCCCAAGCCGGATCTAAGGATTGAAATGGCCCTGGCTCTTCATAAACGATTGTGTCTGGATTCACAACATTCTGGGCTATTCCCATGATCACGAAAAGCGCACAGATCACTGCAAACACGAGAAACTTCTTCATTTTATTACCTCCCATCAAATTAAAATAAAAAAGGCCACATTTTTTCAATGTGGCCCGGTGTGTTATATCAAAGACGATCAAGGTACCGCTCCACCGGGCAGCACTCTATGATGTCTCCTTTCATTTGTCGTTGCCAAAATAATTATTCGCATTTTCTACCTCTTTTGCAACTTTGAAAGTATATTAACTTATGAATGTTAATATTCAATTCCCATAAAATTAAATTTTAATTATGCTTTAATCACACAATCTTCATGCCATCTATGTACACACTTTCAACTCTTGATCTGGCATCAAAGGGATGACCGCTCCATACCACAAGATCTGCATCTTTTCCCTTTTCGACAGATCCTGTTCTGTCTGAAATCCTAAGTATCATAGCAGGATTTATCGTGAGCATCTTCAAAAGATCTTCTTCTTTTGCTCCATATCTTAATGCTGTCGCCGCCTGAATAGATGCATACTCGAGCGGAACAACTGGATGATCGCACATCAAAGACACAAGTACGCCTTTTTCATTTAAAATCTTTATTGACTCCATCGTCATATCTTTCAGTTCACGCTTTGTCCTAAAGGTCATAAGAGGACCTACAACGACAGGTATTCCTTTCGCTTTGAGCAAATCAACGATTTTATATCCTTCTGTCCCGTGCTCTATGACGAATTTAAATCCAAATTCATCTGCTATCCTTATAACTGTAAGTATGTCATCGTAACGATGAGCGTGTATTCTCGCTGGAATCTCTCCCTTTAGCACTTTTTCTCCCACTTCAAGTTTCAGATCTCTTTCAGTGAAGGGTTTCCCGTCTTTTTGAGCAATTTCTTTTTTTCCCATGTAATCCTGTACTTTCGTGAAATATGCCCTTACAACTGCCGCAACTCCTAAACGTGTCGAAGGGGTTTTCTTCTGATCGCCGTAAACCCTTTTTGGATTTTCTCCGAAAGCCATCTTCAATCCTGCCGGTTCTCTGATTATCATCTCATTTACGATCTTAGATTTGAATTTGATTATCGCCCCCTGACCACCGACCGGATTTGCGCTTCCCGGGACTATCATGACTGTGGTCACGCCTCCCCTTAAAGCCCTTTCTATTGCCTCATCTTCGGGATTAAAGCCATCGATGGCTTTAACATCTGCAGTGATAGGATCTGTCATTTCATTTACATCTGAACCTATCGGATCGTTAACACCTTCTTCTTTAAGTCCTATGTGAGAATGTGCATCTATGAAACCTGGAAATAAATATTTACCGCTTAAATCTATAACTTCGGTCTCTTCATCCTTCTTTATAGATTCACCGACTTTGTATATCTTAGAGTCTTTGACAAGGACATCTCCTCTAAATGATTTAGATGTAATTGGAAAAACAGTCGCATTTTTGAAAAGTAATTTCATTTTAGCCTCCTTGTACAGATATTTTTAGATTATCCTTCATTCTCTTTAATTTCTTTCCTCGAAAACCTTTCTCCCAAAATTACCCCTATCATCAGAATTAATCCGCCAACGTAAAACCAAAGAGATGGCATGTTCCCTAAGATCAAGAAATCAGAAATAACTGAGATTAAAGGCACAAGATATATTAAATTGGCAGCCGATCTCGGCCCTATGGTTCTTATAACATAGTTCCAGATAAGATATCCAAATCCAGAACACAATGCCGCAAGAAAAAGTAACCACAACACTACATCTACTTTTATAGGGACAAATTCACCGTGTCTTAAAATTATTTCCACCAACGAAAATGGTATCAAAAAGATAACTCCCC
>Ga0209120_1000028_pt1 | contig 53576 bp, 43 predicted proteins | sample JossMetagenome_FD_184730 | JGI IMG/M metagenome (GOLD analysis project Ga0209120, IMG submission 184730) | Hot spring microbial communities from Joseph's Coat, Yellowstone National Park, USA - JC2_E (SPAdes) (version 3) | ecosystem: Environmental > Aquatic > Thermal springs > Hot (42-90C) >... | reverse complement strand
TTTAGGCATGGGGAGGAGTGCTGTTACTCTCGCTTCGCAAAATAGGATAGTATGTGAAGTATGAGGAGGACAATCCGATTGTTTCTACAACCTACAACCGAACAGGCTGAAATCCTCTTGCGCACACTCCCTGAGTACACTGATTGTTTCAACGCTGTCTGTGCTGTTGGCTGGCAGAAGCGTTGCAAGAACGGTGTGAAATTGCATCCTGAGACGTACTGGACACACCGTACTGAGCATCCGGATATGCCTTCCAGGCTTGTGATTTCTGCTAGAGTGTGCGTGCAACGGAGGCTATCAAGTCCGCCTTGAACCGTCTGAATAAAGACCGCAAGGTGAGACGGCCGCATGGGAGTGTCGTACCCATCCGGTACGACTCCAGGACCTACCGCCTACGTCCGAATGCAGGTATTGTCAGCAATTCTACGGTTGCCCGACGTAAGTCAATTGTGTTCGCTTGCAATCCACATGCGAATCGTCTACTTGCTCAAGCGACCGGCTTCGATAGCGCAGATCTGATCTATCGAAAGGGACGGTTTTGGCTGCACCTTGTGCTAACCATCCCCGATATTCCCTTCTCACCTACAGGAAACGTCGTTGGGGTAGAGAGGGGACTGAACCGCCCCGCTGGGATGTCCACAAACAAGTTTTTCGGAGAAAAACGTTGGGAAGAGATTGATCGCAGGTATTTCCGATTGAGGCGTGCGTTGCAATCGAAAGGCACTTGCTCAGCCAAGCATCATCTCAGGCGCTTGGCTGGGAAAGGTTCACCGCTTCCGACGCGATTGCGAGCAGGTTCTCAGTCGGCGCATCGTCGATTCCGCCTGTTCCGGTACTGTGATTGTTGTTGAAAATCTAAAACACATACGCACACATGCCAAGCAACGTGGGGCAGGCAGCCGACGCCGCTTGCATTTGTGGGCGTTTGCACAATTGCACTCGTTTTTCGAATACAAAGCGGAGGGAAAAGAATGCGTCGTTGTTGGCATCGATCCTCACACTACACCTCACAAATGTGCTCGTGTTGTGGGGATGCCCACCGATACAATCGCCAAACACAATCAGGTTTTGTGTGCCGAAATTGCGGCTTCGAACTGAACGCCAGGCTAAAGGCGGCTTGCAACATTGCTCGGAAATACCTTGCCGGAGGAGGCGGCATGTCCACTTCCGGCGGGCTGCTGTCAGCCAGCCTATCGTGTCAGCCGTAAGGCTAGGCACACGCCCTGCCCTTTAGGGCTGAGGTAGCTGACTTTGTCTTCAATGGCAATAACATGAGAGGAGAGTTTGGCTTTTTTAAGCCTGCGTTTGATGGCTGAAAAGAGAAAATGCAAACTACGATAAAATCCTTAACATTTTCTCAACTTGGATGGAATGTCTTGGGTAATTTTAGATGGAGAATTAGATAGGCATTTAAAATCTACACTTTGCAAGGAAGAAGAGGAGATTGCAGCCGTGAAAAGAAGGAAATATTTCTTTTTTATATAGCAGAATCCATATCTAAGTTTTTCACAGTGATTACATTCCACTTCCCCAACCATAATCTACCTTCAGTGAAGGGAAGGCTTTGAGTGTTAAAGCAATGTAGTACATTTGAATGGAAGGGCTTCCAGGGAACATGATGTTTTGAAAGTTAAATGAAAAAATCCAATCTTGGAGATCTCTATAAATGGTGAAATTTTCAAAAGGAATATAACCTCCTGTTCCTTGATAGGTTAACATGCCCATGACCTGCCAGTCTTTATTGATTCGCCAAAAATCAGAAATGAAAACGGTGTTTTGTTGCCCAATAAAAGCTTGTTGATAGGCATTTAGCAACGATCCGTTTAAGTTCAAAGTCCCAGTGGGATTCACAGCAGGGAATGTAGCCGCAAGGGGTATTGTCAGAAAGCTCACTGGAACTTCCACATTATTCAAATAGGAATAACCGAGGGTCAGATCATTGGCTCTATGAAATTGATATGTTATGGCTGTCGTCCAGTTGGTGTACCCTAAATCAGCGGTAGGTAAGGCGATATCTGAATGCAAATTAAACCAAGGTACAGGATTGATATCCACTACTCCATAGACTTCATCGACCGTATCACTCATGGGAATGAGTAGCTGATTATATTTTCTATCCCAATTCGCATCTACAAAGGCAGTAAATTCAGCTAGATTATATGTATTCCCATCTCTTTTTGTCTGAATCCTTTGCCGTATTCCACTTCTCAGATACGTCATACCAAAAAGGGAATCAATCGAAGGATAATTCATGAGATTAATTACGGGAGGAGTAATCGTTGGGAGAAAATTATCAAATCCTAAAACTTGATAAGGATTATCATAAGGATTGGGAATATACTGAAAATTCATAAAAGGCTGAACGACATGTCGTATCCCATGAATCCCCAGGAAAGGGATGTCCACATTTTCCCATACTTTCGAAAGCTTAAAGGAACTTTCAAGGCCTGCAACAAACAGGGCCCTGCTAAAATCTAATCGACTAGCCGTAGGAACGGCACTTAGCACATTTTGATCACTCCAATACGTCCCTTCAAATCCGATTCTTGGAGTCACTGAGAGCCAATGGAAATATTCTTTGGGATAGCTCAATTCCTGATAGGTATCCCAACGGTACCCCCCATAATTACTTAGAAAGTAGGGTGGAGGAAGAGCCAAGAGTTGGGCGGGCGTTAAGGTTTGAGTCTGAGCTAAAGGGAAAAGAAAACGATTGAGAGGCTGCCACGGATAAAAAAGGCCGAAGATATTGCCTGGTGTAAAATTAAGGTTTGAAAATTGCTGCTCGAAATTGACTACACTATACCGGGATTGATAGGCAATTGGGGTATTGAAAATTCGCGTTCGGTTCGTCAAAATCGATAGTTCAGGCAATCTGTTTATCGAATTAAAAAAAGGCATTAAATTATCTCTGACAAGAAGATCCGCAGTAAAATTAGGATTATAATAATTAAGCCAAGCCACATTGTCAGGCTGTCTATTATACATATAGGTATTCCAAAGAAAATCCTCTAACACATAGGGATCCGTCCAGTAATTTAAATCCGTAGAAAGAGTAAATTCTTGAGTCAAAGGCATCTTCATATCCAGATTAAACATCCCTCGATTTGGCCCCACATCAAACCTTGGAATAGATGTCGGATTAAGCTGAAAATCGAAATCATTGGCATAATAGGTTCTTAAGAATCCCATTCCTCCTTCACTCGGAATGAACTTGAGGATAGCTCCACCAGCAGGGCCTCTTAAGGACCTATAGTCTAGTTGAAAAGTCGCTGCCGCTTTTTCACTAAATTTATAGTTATAGGTAAAAGTGACAAACCATCCCCAATAAGAGCGTTCCCCAGGGATGATATTGTAACTGCTTTCTTCACTATTCAAAGGCTGGCTGACAACTGGAAGCCATAGCACTGGAATCTTCCCCATATAAACCGTGACATTTTTCATCACTATCTTATCATTGGCATAAATATCAATCGTTTTGGCTTTTGTTTGGAAATAGGGTTGCTCTCTATTTTCTACTGTAAACATGCCATTTTCCACATGATAATGATCCTCTTCAGGAGTGGTAAGTGTTTGACCGGAGGATAAAAGAGGAGTATCAAAGAGGCTCCAATTTAGAGCAGTTATGGCCTTAGTATCCAAATTATACACGATATGAGAAGCTCTAAAGACCCTTTTTTCGGTATAAACCCTAGCGTTGCCATCGGCAATGACTTCCCTTTTTACCGAATCATAGCTTATCTCATCTGCATAAATATCTGTTGCTCCATAATGGGCTACCGCATTGCCCTTAGCAACGGCAATGTTGCCTACAAAGTGAGTTTCTTCAGCGGTAATTTCCACGGGAATCTGTCCAGGAGGAACCTTTTGCTGTTCTTCCTCGGTTTCATCTGAATCCTGGGCAAAAGAAGAAAGGGGGAAAGCTATCAAAAGGCATGCTAACAGTATGAAAAACAGCCCTTTTTTTGTCATTCTTGCCACAAGCTTGAGAAAGAAAGAAAACAATGGCAAAAGTAGAATTTTCACAGCATTTAAGTTCCATGATTATGACAAAAAAGTTTCCTTTACAAGTTCAAAACATTTGTTTTTTAGACCTAATTCAGTGCGTTTTTTCTGTTCCCTTGGTGAGCATAGAACTGACGAATGGTTTCCACAACCCTTTCAATTTCTTCTTCACGGAGTCCTGGGAAAATAGGCAAGGCTAGAACTTCCTCTGAAAGCTTTTCAGCTATAGGGAAATCCCCTTTTCTATAACCAAGGAAAGAAAAACAGGGTTGCAGATGCAAAGGAATAGGATAATAGATTTCTGTTTGGATCCTCTCTTCCCTCAAATAATTTCTGAGTCTGTCCCTGTCTTTTTTTACCCTGATGACATACTGGTTGAATGTGTGGATGCCACGAACCCTATTCGGTAGAAAAATGGGATAACCCCACTCTTTTTCTAACCAACTCGAATGTTTCTCTTGTTGGCTTGTCTGACAAAGACAAGGATCGGGGCATTTTATGGCAATACCTGAAGAAAGGAAAGCTTCCTCATAAAATTGCGCGTTTTTTATTCTTTGGGCAATAAGGCTATCAACAGCGGCTAGTTTCACACTGAGGAAAGCAGCTTGCATCTCATCCATTCTGAAATTACCACCAAGCCATTCATGGGAATATTTCTCTTTTGAAGAACCATGGACTCTTAAAGCCCGGATTTTGCAAGTTATGTCATCTGAAGAGCTAGAGACTAAACCAGCTTCGCCAAAAGCAGCCAAATTTTTGGTAGGGAAAAAAGAAAAACAACCTACCGAACCGAAGGTCCCCGCTTTCTTATTACCAATCGAAGCACCGAATGCCTGAGCGCTATCTTCTATAAGAAAAAGATGCTTTTTTTCTTCGATTGCTTTGAACCTTTCCATATCGGCACATTGTCCAAAAAGGTGAACAGGGATTATCCCCTGGGTATTAGAACTGATCCTTGCTTGTGCCTCAGAAGGAGAAAGCTGAAAGCAGCTTGGACAAACATCTGCAAAGACTGGTCTTGCTCCCGTCCTCGCAACAGAACTAGCAGTTGCAAAAAAGGTAAAGGCTGGACAAATTATTTCATCTCCAGCCTTTACCCCGAAAGCCATGAGCGCTAACAAAAGAGCATCGCTTCCTGAAGAAACTCCTATGCAATGGCTTACATTTAGATACCTTGCAACGGATTGTTCGAAGCTCCGTACTTCCTGACCAAGAATGTATCTTCCACTTTCAAGAACACGAGAGAAAGCCTCTTCTATGCCCTTTTTTTCAAAGCTGAGCATTCTTCTTAAATCCATGAATGGAACTTCACCACTGTTTTTTTCTTCCACACTGACCTCTCAACTCTTATTGGCAGGAGCTTTCTTGCCATTTCAAAAGATCTTCTTCCAAAGCCTCTTCGATGTTCCTGATTTGGATCCCACAACTTAGTAGCTTCGAATTATCAAGCACACAGTTTGATCTTGGAGCTTTGACATGCTTTAAAAATTCTTTTTCGTTCTCAAAAAAAAGAAATTGCTTTCCTTTGGCTCTGAGCTTTTTACCTAATGGAGAAACAAGTATTTTTTCAATGATCTCTCTGGTTGTTATTGATCCTGTATTGGTTATGTGATAGATGCCAAAGGGTAATCTCTTTTCCCAACATTCAAATGAAGCTCTTACAAACTCTTCGATTTCAGAAAGAGAGTTCCGGGCATCTAATAAACGTGGATAAAACAAAAGCTTAGAAAGATAATTTTTGGGATGATCCTGCCAGTGAAATGGCATACGCAATCTCCAAATATAACAAGAGGCACCAATTAAAAGCTCCTCAGCAAGAGCTTTACATCCACTATAAAAACTGCAGGGAGAAGCCCTAAAAGAGAAATTTGGTGGATCTTCCTCCTGAAATCCTATTCGCTGGCCATCTTCTCCAATTCCCTTATCCCCCTGATAGAGACAACCTGAAGAGACCTGACCAAATATAATTCCTTTTTTTGTGCATACCTTGGCAAGAATGCCAGGGATAATGACATTGCCTAAAAGACAGTCAACTTTGTTTTCTTCGCATGCATCTACATTCGGTTTGCCCGTATATCCAACAGCATTGATAATGAAGTCAGCTTCAATTTTATCAAGGAACTCAGTGAGTTTTTTTTCGTCCGTCAGATCGATTTCTTTGTGGGTTGGAGCAATAAAATCCAATCCTTTGGATTGAAGCATCTTTTTATAAAAACTACCCACATACCCGCTCGATCCAAACAAGACTATCATGATAATTTTGTATGAAATCCTTACTTTTCGTTCAAGAACGATTGTTTGGCTGCTAAGGATCAAATATACCTAGAAGACTTAGGCTTCCTTCCCTCATTGCTCTCCTTCCTTTTCTCAACAAGGATAAGAATGTTCTTCAGCGTTAGTCCAATTCTAAATTCTTTCTGAAAATTTCCGAATCCTTTCCCCCTATATCATCGTATCTTATTTCGGTTTGAACTGTTCTCCCTAACCACTCCAATAGCACTTTAATCCGCTCTCTAGCTGGGACAAAACCCAAAACAATGCATGAAAACCCCTTAAAAGGTCCTTCAGCAATATTGATCTTCGATCCAATATTGACTTTTTCTTGAACCATTTTAATTCCCTTCTCGCCAAACTGTGTTTTTAATTCTGTGATAAAACAGTCCGGGACAACAGGATAGGTGGATCCGAAATGGACAACGGCCTTTACTCCTTTAGCAGAACGAACGAAAATTAGCTTGGATAAAAGGTTAAATTTTGCAAAGATATATCCAGGGAAAAGAGGTTCCAAAACCAAACAGGATTTTTTACTTCTAATTTTTTTATAGAGAATCTGAGGAAAAAAAACTTCAATATTTTCTTTTTTTAAGTTTTCTATAGCAAATTTTTCTTTTTTAGGATGAACAGAAAGACAATACCATAAAGATTCATTCGTCCATTGCTTTTCCATGGTTCTCCCAAAAAGTTAGGCTATGCTACTGAAAATAGTTCATTTATATTTTAATAAAACGCGAGGGAGAAAAAAAACATTATCTTAGCATCAGAGAAACACTTCTATTGGTTCAGTAGAAGTGCTAAAACTTCTGAGCTAATTTCATTACCATGTTAAAAGCTGGACTTGTTGGACTACCAAACGTAGGGAAAAGCACTCTTTTTAATGCCTTGACAAAAAGCAAAAAAGCTGAGGCAGCTAATTATCCATTCTGCACAATCGATCCTAACATCGGCATTATTGCTGTAGCGGATAAAAGACTTGAGGAGCTAGCAAAAATTTCAAAATCAATAAAAACTATACCCGCAGCCATTGAAATCGTCGATATTGCTGGATTAGTAAAAGGCGCAAGCCAAGGAGAAGGTCTAGGTAATCAATTTTTAGCTCACATCAGGGAAGTGGATGCCATTCTTTTGGTGCTCCGTTGTTTTGAGGGAACAGAAGTGCATCATATTACTGGCAGAGTCGATCCCGTAGAGGATCTAGACATCCTTCTGACCGAATTGTCTTTAGCTGACTTTTCCACCATAGAAAAACAGTTAGAGAAAGTCAAAAAGAGTGCTTCTGCAAAAAGGAAAATCCTTGTCGATCCTTCTCTCCTAGAAAAAGCATCTCATTTCTTGAGTAAAGGAATCCCTCTTTTTTCCTTAAATCTTGATCAGCAGGAAATGAATCAACTTAAACGGCTTTCTTTGTTAACCACAAAACCTATTCTTCTTGTTTGCAATGTCGAGGAAAATGAGCTAAGTCTTGGTGAAAACAACCCCTTCGTTCATAAAGTCATTGATTATATAAAAACGCATCCTTTTTTTGACTATGTCATTCTTTCGGCACAACTAGAAGCTGATTTAAATGATCTTGATTTAGAAGAAAAAAAAGAGTACTTACAATCGCTCGGTCTAAAGGATTCTGGTTGTGACCAGCTCGTTCAAAAGGTTTATAAGCTATTAGGATTGCGAACTTTTTTTACAACCGGGCCGAAGGAAACCCGTGCATGGACCATCCACGCAGGCGATACAGCTCCCAAAGCAGCTGGCGTCATTCATTCGGATTTTGAAAGAGGTTTTATTGCAGCCGAATGTCTCCGATTCGATGATTTTGTTTTGTACGGTTCCTTTGCCAAAGCAAAAGAAGCAGGAAAACTAAGGATAGAAGGGAAAGACTATGTTATTGCCGATGGAGAAATTGTTGAATTTCGCTTCAATGTTTAAACCCGATCTTTAAAGAATTTTTCCTTTCATTTCACAACCTTGAACTCCTATTCTACCAAATTGTTTTTCAAGCTCTTTAAATTCAATCTTTATCCAGGTGGGTCTCCCATGAGGGCAAGTATGAGGGAATTTGCAAAGGAATAGGTCCCTCACAAGTTTTTCCTGTTCTTCCCTAGTGAGCAAATCCCCAGATTTGACTGCTTTTTTACAAACTGATAAAGCAATATCTCTTTGCCAGTAGAGTCGGGCAGTTTTTTTGTGTCTTTCCAACTCAACAAGTTCCAAGAGGACTTCTCGCAAAAACATTTCGTAATCTGTTCTTTTAATTCCAGTTGGGACAGACTCCAATAGAAAAGAAGAAATGCCAAAAGAGCGTATTTCAAAACCAAGATCTTCAAAAAGGCTCAAAGAGTTTGAAAGAATTTCAGCTTCCGTGGCAGAAAGGGTTATAAGAATCGGAGTCAAAAGTTTTTGTGCCTGCTTTTGAGAAGCATGAAACTGTTCTATCATTTTCTCAAACAATACCCTTTCATGAGCGGCATGTTGATCAATTAATAAAATCCCCTCTTTGATTTCAACAGCAATGTAAAGAGAAGAAAAAAGACCAACAATTTTGTATTCAAAAGGGTTGTTAGTTTCTTGATTTTCTTTGGGATGAGAAGAGCTGTAGTTTGTGAACAGATCTTCTCCAGATAGAGATTCATTGACAAAGCTCAGGCAACTTTCTCCACTATGCGCTGTATCTGTAGTTGGAAGAGTTGGAAGATTTAGCTCTTTTTTCTCAAAAAAAAACGAAGAAGGTACCGATATCCCTTGAAATTTCAATCCATCTAATACCACTTGGCTTACAAAGTTTCTAAAAGCATATTCTCTTTTAAAACGAACTTCTTTTTTTGTTGGATGCACATTCACGTCAATCTCCTCAGGACTAACTTCGACAAAAAGAACACAAAGAGGATAGAGCCCTTTCATTAGGGAATTTCGATAGGCATCGATGACGGCTAAGGAGAAACTTTTAGATTCCACTGGCCGTTTGTTGACAAAAAAGAACATGTCTTCCCTGGTAGGTCTTCCTACCCCAGGTTTGCTTATGGCCCCAAATATTCTGAATCCCTTTCCTTCTTTTTCAATCCATAAAAGTTCTTTTGCCCATGTTTCTCCAAAAACAGAAGAAATTCTTTTCCAAAAATCTTCGCCTTTCTCCCAACATCCTTTACCCCCTGGACTATGATCATATCGAATACCTATTTCGGGATGAGACAAAGCAGAAAAAATAAGCTGCTTTTGAAGATGTAGCAGTTCGGTCCTAGGGGATTTCAAAAATTTAAGTCTTGCTGGAACATTGAAAAAAAGAGAGCTGACAGCAACTGTTGTTCCCTCCAATCCGCCCGTTTCATTGACTTGAACTATTTTCCCACCATGGACTTCTATAACGATTCCTTTGGAAGTTCCTTTTTCTTGGGTAGCCAGACTAAATTTAGCAACTGAAGCAATGGCTGGAATGGCTTCTCCTCGAAAACCATAAGTAGTAAGCCTGGAAAAATCACTCAACGAGACAATCTTACTTGTAGCATGTCTTTCCAAACAAAGAAAAGCATCTTCCTTACACATCCCACAGCCATCATCCTTTACCTTTATCCATGATATCCCTCCAGATCTGGTTTCAACATCGATTTGGGTGGCTCCCGCATCAATAGAATTTTCAATCAATTCCTTAAGGACTGAAGCTGGCCTTTCAATAATCTCCCCTGCCGCAATCTGATTAGAGACTTCTTCGGTCAAAATGTGAATTTTCCTTCCCATTATCTATCCCCATTTAGGATTCAAATTATTGAGCTGTCTTTGTATATTATCTTTCCTTACTAATTATGAACTTTATGAACTTCCAACAAAAGAAAATAGCTTTCTTAACTAAAAGATTCCATCTATTCTGTTTAATTTTAATTTTTTTCCCCTCTGCATGGGCTTTCGAAAATTCGTTTCCAACTAGCAAAAAGGCTCCACCCTTCTCCCTCAGAGAATTTAGAGAGAAAACTCTTTTTCTTATTAATCGTTTCCGTAAAGACCAATATCTCTCTGCATTAAACTTAAGTCCGGAACTCAACGAAATCAGTCAACAATGGGCTGAACATATTGCCCAAGAAAGAAAACTTGTCCATCGATCCTTAAACTCCTTAAAAGAAATAACCCGTAGGGAGGGATGGAGTTTAATCAATGAAAATCTGCATTATTCAACAGAAGGAGCGGATCCAGAAGAAACCGTTGAAGCATGGAAAAAAAGTCCCGGGCATCGGAAAAACCTACTGGATGATAACATGCAGATAGCCGGCATTGGAGTTGCGTTTGCAGATAATGCGGGGTATGTGGTTTTTAATGGAGCGGCAATCAACCAAATGAATGGAAATTCGCCATCCTCATTACCTCATTTTCTTAGAAAGATATTCCCAAAAAGCCAAGAACGCGATGGAGATCTTGAATAGACCGAAAGGTAATTTCTATTTTCCCCGAATTTTTATCCCCCTTAATTTTGACTGGAGAACCAAATTTTACGCAGAGCTCTTTTTCGATGTTTGTGAAAAGGAAATCTGCTTCTTTTTCTTTTTGGATCACTAATGATTTTTTTTTCTTTTCGTTATAATTTCCTACAAATTCTTCAGTTTTTCTAACCGACCATCCCTCCTTCACTATTTTTTGGGCCACTTTTTCTTGCATTTCTCTATCTGTAAGCCCAACCAAGACTTTGCCATGTCCCTGACTTAAACTGCCTTTTTCAATAAGATCCTGAACAGGCTGGGACAAGGACAACAATCGCAAAGAGTTGGCGATGGTTGCTCTGTTTTTTCCAAGCCTCTGGGCTACAACCTCTTGGGTCAGCCCATATTTTTCGATCATAAGGGCATAGCCTCTAGCCTCTTCGATAGGATTCAGATCGCTCCGTTGCAGGTTCTCCATTAAAGCAATCTCTATAAGATCTCTATCAGAGGCCCGCCGGATAATCGCAGGAATAGTTTCCAGTCCAGCGCGTATGGCTGACCTCCATCTTCTCTCTCCTGCGATCAATTCGAAATGATTTTCTTTTTGCTGCCTTACAATTACAGGCTGCAGCAATCCCTTTTCTTTAATCGATTGGGTTAGTTCTTCCAGTTCTTCTTCACGAATCTCTTTTCTAGGTTGATACGGATTAGGAGAAATGCTATCTACCTTGATCAAACTAATTTTTTCTCCGAGCTCTTCGCTCGGAACCGATGAAAAAAGTGATTTTGTATTGATTAAGTCACTCAAACCTTTACCAAGGCTTCTTTTAGACATATCTTCTCAGTTATTTTCCATCAAGTTCAATAGGTTGAAAAGAGAAATCAAAAAGATTTTTCTTAAAACAACTAAAGGAGAAATAAAGAAAAAAGACATTTTCTTTGAAAGATTTTTAGGCTTTTACTAAAGTAAATTGAAAGTATTCCTTCAGAATGGCGCGGTTAGCTTAGTGGTAGAGCGCTCGCTTCACACGCGAGAGGTCACAGGTTCAATCCCTGTACCGCGCAGACTTTATTCATTTACCCTATTTCGGGAATCCATTTTACCTAAACTCAACTCTGCAATATATTCTTGAGAGGATTCATCAAAATACACAACAAAGCCTTCTTTCTCAGCAATTTTTTTCATCGATTCATTCAGTGGCAACATTCTGCCAATGATCCATGATAGCTTCTCTTTTAGACCAATCTCTTTAAGCTTGCGTAAAAGGAGCGTTCCAAGCCCCTTATGCTGCCATTGATCCTGGATGATAATGGCAAATTCAGCTCCTTCAAATCCATGAAATTTTCCAAGTCTTCCTACACCTATGATTTCTCGAGGCTGATCTGCTGCAAGTATCTGAGCCACAAGGACAATTTCGATGTTATAATCTGAAAAACATATTCGAGATAATCTCAAATGATCTACTCTTTCTTCAAAGGATAGATTTTGAAAATAACGGTAATATACCGATTCTTGAGAAAGGCCTTTATGGAATTCGATCATCAATGGTTCATCTTCAGGTCTAATTGGTCTAATCAAAACGCTTGTACCATCTAAAAGCCTCTCCTTCCATATATACTCTAAAGGATAAGGCCGAATTGCAGGAGAACGAATAGTGCTCTCATCGATTATAAATGGATGAAGAACAATCCTTGCATCTAGAGCTATAACCATAGAGCCGTAGACTAATAGTGGATTAATATCTATTTCTTTTATTCTGCTTTCATATACGAGTAGTTCACTGAAACGGACCAAAGTTTCATTAAGTTTTCTCATATCCACAGGCGGAATGCCCCTAAATCCATGAAAAGCTTTCGCTATTTTAGTCCGGTCAATAAGAATAGAAGAAAGGGCCGTAGTCAGAGGCGGAAGGGCAAGGGCATTGTCTTTATAAATTTCGACAAACATCCCTCCAGATCCAAAGAGCATGACTGGCCCAAACTGAGGATCAGTTGTTCCTCCCAAGATCAGTTCAATCCCTTTTTCTGAAATCATTCTTTGAATCGTTATGCCTTCAAAGGCATCTTCGGAAGCATGTTTTATTGTATTATCCCTAATTTTTCGAAAGGCTTTTTCCAGAGAAGCTTTATCGGATATACCAAGGATCACCCCTCCTACATCGCTCTTATGAGAGACTTTTGTCGAATTTAACTTAGCAACCACTGGATAGCCAATTTCTTCTGCAATAGAGAGGGCTTCCTGTTCGTTTTTTGCCAGGAAAGTTTCATTGACGCCAATCCCATAAAAACGGAGGATTTCTTTGGATTGATATTCTGTTAAAAGCGTTAGGTTTTTTTCTTTCAGTTGCGAAAGAAGTGCCTGCGTATTTTTTTTGGCTTTAAGTATCTCTTCTGATGAACTAACAAGGATAGGAGTTTCATAGATCGCTGAAAAATTTTTCCTATGGAGCCAACCAAAAGAAAAAGATTGTGCGGCTTCTTCGGGAAAATCAAAAGTTGGTATTCCCTCTTTTTCAAGAATATTCCTACTTTCAGAGACAGATTCTCCTCCCATCCAACAGCAAAGCAGTGGCTTAGAGTAATGTTTCGCTAGCAAAGCTACTTCTTGAGCCGTTTCTTTTGGTTTAGTCATAGCTTGTTTTGTAAGAATAACAAGCAGACCATCGGCATTTTCCTCTTCTAAGAGGACCTCTAAAGCCTTTCGATAGCGTTCCACATCCGCATCCCCCAATATGTCCACGGGATTAGCATGACTCCAGGCTTGAGGGAGAAAAGCCTCTAATTTACGAATGGTAGCCTCTGAAAGTTCAGCAAGTTTGCCACCAGTAAGCACAAGCTTGTCGGTTGCCAAGACGCCAGCCCCTCCAGCATTTGTTAAGATTGCAAGCTTCGGACCTAACGGCAGAGGTCTTTGGCTGAAAAAAGAAGCCAGAGAAAAAAATTCAGAAAAAGAGTCGACCCTTAGCACACCCGTCCGAAGAAAAGCAGCATCTAAAACGGCATCACTACCTGTCATTGAACCCGTATGAGATAGCGCTGCCTGAGAACCTTCTTTTGATCTTCCAGCTTTCAATACCAAAATAGGCTTTTGGAAATTCAGTTGTCTGGCAGCAGAAAGAAATGATGCTGGATCCCCAATGGATTCCATATATATAAGGATCACCCTGGTTAAATGGTCTTCAGCCAGATAAAAAAGAATGTCTCCCCAATCTACATCAGCTAAAGAACCCAAAGAAAAAAAAGCGCTAAATCCAATGTCTCGACTTAAACTCCAATCCAATACAGCAGCCCCTAGTGCTCCACTCTGACTCAAAAAAGCGATATGCCCCACTTTAGGCATTTGAGGTAAAAATGTGCCATTGAATCGAACAGAAGGAAGCATGATCCCTACACAATTAGGACCAATGATTCTAAGTCCCCCTCGCCTGGCTGTTTGGACAACCTTTTGTTCTAACAACCTTCCTGCCTCTCCGATCTCTTTAAAACCAGCCGAAATAATCACTGCTCCTTTAACAGAGGCATGCACACAATCTTCTATGATCTGAGGAACAGTGATAGCCGGAGTTGCGATAATCGCTAGGTCAATAGAACTGGGAATATCTTTGATGGTGGGATAAGACTTTCTTCCAAAAATTTCCGTATGATTAGGATTAACCGGATAAAATATGCCTCCCCATTTGATCAGATTTTCCATCAAAGCCCTTCCGACAGAAAAGGGTTGTTCTGAAGCCCCTACGAGGGCTACCCGCTTGGGAGGAAGAAAATTCCTTATGCCGTAAGTTCCCACAATGAGTTTGGAGCTGATTTGCATATCGCTAAGAGTATCTTTGATTTTATGATGTTCGAAAAAGGTTCTTTTCAAGCTCCAAGATATTTAAAGTCGTCTTAATAACGACATCCGCACTCAATGAGAGGCTATCGATTCCCTCTTTGACGAGAAACTCGGCAAACTCAGGATAATTACTGGGAGCTTCTCCACAAATCCCAATCTTTTTCTGTTTCTGTTTTGCCGTTTTTATTACAGAAGAAATCATACGCTTGACCGCCTCATTTCTTTCGTCATAGAGGGAAGCGATAATTTCAGAATCCCTATCTACCCCAAGGACAAGTTGAGTCAAATCATTCGAGCCAATAGAAAAACCATCAAAAATCTCGCAAAACTCTTCGGCCAGAATGACATTACTGGGAATTTCGCACATCATGTAAATCTCAAGCCCCTTTTCTCCTTTTTTAAGACCGTTTTTCTCCATTTCGGCTATCACCTTCTTGCCCTCTTCTACCGTCCTTACGACTGGAATCATGACCTTGATATTAAAAAGGCCAAAGGTTTCTCTCGCTCTCCGTATAGCCTGGCACTCCAAAGCAAAACCTTCCTGATACCTTGGATTATAATAACGAGAAGCACCCCTAAATCCAATCATCGGATTGCGTTCTATAGGTTCAAAGTCTTGACCGCCTATCAAATTGGCATATTCATTGGTCTTAAAATCACTAAGCCTGACTATGACATCCTTTGGATAAAAGGCAGCGGCAATCATCCCAATTCCTTCGGCGAGTTTCTCCACAAAAAAATCCGTTTTTTTTGGATAGATTTCTGTCATTTCTATGATCTTCTTTTTATCTTCCCCTTCTTTTAACTGGTCAAAATGCACTAAAGCCATTGGATGGATTCTGACATAATTGGTCAAAATAAACTCTTCCCGTGCTAACCCTACCCCATCATTGGGAAGAAAAGAAAGATCAAAGGCCTCTTCAGGATTTCCTACATTCATCATGATCTTTGTCCGTGGCCGTGGGATGTTTTCCAAATTCACTTTTTCAATTTCAAAAGGAATTTCTCCATTATAAACTTTACCCACCTCTCCTTCTGCACAGCTCACGGTTACGATCATACCATCTTTCAAAACCTCCGTCCCTCTTTCTGTACCTACAATAGCAGGAACCCCTAACTCTCGACTAACAATAGCCGCATGACAGGTCCTTCCGCCCCGATTCGTCACAATCGCCTTGGCCTTCTTCATTATAGGTTCCCAATCAGGGTCAGTTTTTTCAGTCACAAGAATTTCGCCTGGCTCGAACCGATCTATCTGTTGAATGCTTTTGATAACCTTGATTTTCCCATGAACAATTTTTTCTCCCACGCTTCTTCCTTCAACCAGAACGGGGCCAGTGCCTTTGAGTCGATAAAATTCTAAAACGTTCCTGACTTTCCCTCCATGTACTGTTTCTGGTCTAGCTTGAAGCATAAAAAGTTCTCCACTCAGTCCGTCTTTTGCCCACTCCATATCCATGGGAGTAAATCGACCATTGAGTTGAGAATAATGTTCTTCCACAATACAAGCCCACTTGGCAAGGGTAAGGATCTCTTCATCTGTTAAAGAAAATTTTTTCCTCTCTTCTGGGGGCACAGGAATATTTTTTACAATTTTTTCTCCTCCAATATCGTAGACGAGTTTCATTTCTTTGCCCCCCAACCTTTTCTGTAGGATTGGCTGAAAACCCTGCATCAAAGTGGGCTTGAAAACATAAAATTCGTCTGGATTGACGATTCCTTGTACAATATTTTCTCCTAACCCATAAGAAGAATTGATTAAAACCGCATTGCGAAAACCTGATTCCGTATCAATAGAAAACATCACTCCCGAGCAAGCCAAATCCGATCTAACCATTCTTTGAACCCCAACAGAAAGAGCTACTTTTGTATGTTCAAATCCCATGTCTGACCGATAAGATATGGCTCTATCAGTAAACAAGGAAGCAAAACACTTTTTAATTGAATGCAGTAAATTATCCTTACCCCGAACATTTAAATAGGTTTCTTGCTGACCAGCGAAACTAGCACCAGGGAGATCTTCAGCGGTAGCACTGGAGCGAACCGCTACATCCACAGCCTGCTGTTTAGCCTCTTTATTCAGTTTTGCATAGGCATTTATAATTTCATTTTCAAGTTCCTTGGGCATTGGAGAATCAATTATTAAGGTTCTAATTTTCCTACCTCTTTCCCTCAAATTCTCAAGATCATGTGGATCTAAACCTGAAAGCAACTCTTTTATCTCTTCTTCAAGCCTGTTTTCAGATAAAAAAAATCGATAGGCTTGGGCTGTTGTAGCAAAACCGTTTGGCACTTTTATGCCTTTGGAAGAAAGATGAGAATACATTTCCCCTAAAGAAGCATTTTTGCCACCAACAAGAGGAACATCTTTGAGACTTATCTGATCGAACCATAAGACGAAAGGTTTATTGTCTTTTAGACTATTAGGCGTCGGATGCATGCATCACCTCTTTTTTGTAAAAGTTGTTATTTTTAGTATTAAAAAAAAGAAGCTTTTATCGCACAGGAGGAACATAAAGGGATCTTTGCCCAAAAACAACCCTTGTGTCTCTTTAAGCATATTTAGGTAGAGTGGTCATAGAATTCCACTTAAGAGGATATTTCTTTGACCCGCCTCTCTCTTTTTCCTATTGGAGAAAGGGGTTTTTAGCCAAGATAATTCTAATCTATTTTTTGAGCTAAAACTCCCTTGAGGTACTCGGTTTCAGGAATATTAAATAAAATGGGATGATCAGCACTTTGCGGCAAACAATTAAGATAGCGAAGTCTGGTATGAGTCTCCCAGGAAGCCTTGGCAATCAACTCTTTCCATTCTTCCATCATAATATGATGCGAACAACAAAAACTAGCTAAATAGCCTCCCACCTCCAACAAATTTAATGCTCGCAAATGGATCTCATGATAGCCGCGAAAAGCCGATTCTTTTTGAACTTTTGTTTTGGTAAAAGAAGGAGGATCGAGAATAATCAAATCAAATTTCTGCTTTTCTTTTTCTTTTTTCCGCAGCCAATCGAAAGCATTTTCACATACCCACTCTATTCGCAGGCCGAGCGAATCGGCATTTTTTTTCCCAATACCGATTGCAGCAGCAGATTGATCCACAGCAATACAATGTTTGGCGCCTTGAAGGGCACAAAATATTGAAAAAAGACCTTGATACGAAAAACAATCAAGCACTCTTTTATCTTTGGCCATATTGGCAATCAGCCGATAATTGGCAGCTTGATCCAAATAGAGGCCGGTTTTCTGTCCGTTAAGAATGTCAACCAAAATAGTCACCCCATCCAGAGTAACAAAAAAGAGCCCTGGAGCCTGTTGTGCTAAGCATTCTTTTGTTAGAGGTAATCCTTCTAGCAGCCGCACTGGAGCGTCATTTCGAACTATAATATTAGTGGAAGAGGTTAGTTGTTGTAAGCTATCTAGAATTTCCCCTCGTTTTCGATCAGCTCCCGATGTTAACAGTTGAACAACATACCAATCGGCATATCGATCTATGACCAATCCAGGAAATCCATCTGATTCAGACCAGAACAACCTATAAGCGTTGCTCCTTTTGCCCGAAAAAATCTGTTCCCTATATTTGAAAGCGTTAGTTAGGAAGGATACAATAATATTTTTATCCAGAGGGACTCTTTCCCTAGAATAAATCCTTACAGAAATTTGAGATTGACTATTCCAAATTCCAACACCCAAATTTTGACCATTGGCAGAAATTACTTCCACAACATCCCCATTTTGAAGATGCTCATCAAAATGGGAAATCTCTGTTCGATATACCCAGACATGACCTTCTAAGATTCTATGCCTTCCCTCCTTTATCAAATAAACTTTGCCAGAAAAGGGAGATGGCTCCATACAGATAATCGAGACTTTATGATTTATTTTTACATGCAGGTCCCAGACTGTCGATCATAGTTTTCGTCTTGTTTTGTATCTTGACCTCCGGGATAGGAGTAAATTTTACCTTCATAATTTCGTAACAGTACTTTATCTTCATAATATCCTATAACATAATCTGGATTCAAAGGGATCTTTCCGCCCCCTCCCGGTCCATCCACCACATATTGCGGAACGGCAAAACCGGTTGTAAAACCTCTTAGATTTCTCATGATTTCCAATCCTTTTTTGATTGGCACACGAAAATGATCCGTTCCCTGAATAAGATCGCACTGATAAATATAATAAGGTCTCACTCTGCATCGGATCAGCTTTCTAACTAACTCCAGTATTATCTGATGGTCATCATTGATCCCTTTTAAAAGCACAGACTGATTGCCTAGTGGGATGCCAGCATCCGCTAATTTTTCCAAAGCTATTTTCACTTCCATTGTCAATTCCTTGGGATGATTGGCATGGATATTGAGCCACAAAGGATGATAAGCCTTCAACATTTTGCAAAGACCATCCGTTATCCTTTGTGGGAGGAATATGGGAATCCGTGTTCCAATCCTAATAATTTCAATGTGAGGGATCTCTCTTAATTGTCTAAGAAGTTTTTCAAGCCGACTATCAGATAGTAAAAGTGGGTCTCCTCCGGAAATAAGCACATCTCTAACTTCTCGATGGTTTTTCAAATACTCAAAAGCTAATTTATCGTCGGTTTCTAGTTTTTGCCCACTAACCCCGCTGACAATCCTGCTTCTTGTACAATATCGACAATAACTAGCGCATCTATCTGTCACAAGGAAAAGAACTCTGTCGGGATATCGATGAACCAGTCCCGGAGCTACCATATCTTTATCTTCTCCGCAAGGATCTGACATTTCATAGGGCAAGCTAACTAGCTCCTCAACCCTTGGTATTACCTGCCTACGGATAGGACAATCAGGGTTTTGTGGATCGATGAGATTGAAAAAATAGGGGGTAAGGGAAAAGGCAAGCTTTTCTTTTGAAGCAAATCTAAGACCACGCTGTTCTTCAGGACTTAGAGCTAGTTGCTTTTCAATTTGCTCTAGGGAATGCAATCGATTTTTCAGCTGCCAGTGCCAATCATTCCAATCCTTATCGGATATTGACATCCAACAACCTTTCCCTGGAGAAAGGAAATCTCGATGGGAAACACTCAAAGCAAATACCTTATTTTTTTGTTTATTAGCCTAAGGAATTGACCGTAGTTGTCAATAAGGAGAGAAGGATAAAAAAGAAAAAAAAATGGGCAGAGCTGGATTCGAACCAGCGAAGGCATACGCCAGCAGATTTACAGTCTGCCCCCGTTGGCCACTTGGGTATCTGCCCAATTTTAAAAATCTTCTAACCTCCAGCATTGGCAATCTTTATCAAGCTTATTTTCAATCATAAAATATTTAGCCTATTGGAAGTTTTAAAGAGGAATTCTATCAGAGTTTTCCTTTTTCTGAATAATTTTCAAATGGTTGTTTTTTCCCTCCTCTTTTCCTTCTCCTTCTTCCTCTTCTTCGCCTTCTTCTTCTTCAATAGCTTTTCTCAATGGCTTCGAAATAAAAGGTCTAAAGAAGCCATACAAAAGATATCCCAAAAAATCAACTGCCAACATCCACTTATAATAAACTATGGTCAATCCTAAAATAGAAACCACAAACAAAAATTTAGGAACGGTCCACTTCGTTTTCCAGGTAATGCCTTTGAAGCTAGGATAAAGATTCTTACTAAACATCATGATAGAGAGAAAAAGCAAAAGGACAACCAATATGTATTTTCCCCAACCTTTCTCCAGTTCCCTATCTGTTTCATAAAAATAAAGCATCAGTAAAGTAATGGAGCATACTAGTCCGGCAGCTGCAGGAATAGGAAAACCAGTAAATTCCAGATTCGATCCCTTATACTGAGTAGATAACACATTGAAACGAGCAAGTCTTAGAGCTCCGCAAACCAGATAAATAGAAGCAACAATCCACCCTATTTTATGAGGGAATTGATAGAGAACTATCTCGAAGACCAACAAGGCCGGGGCAACGCCAAAGGAAATAAGATCGGCCAAAGAATCAAATTCTCTTCCAAACATGCTTTCTTTACCTCCAAACCGAGCGAGCCTTCCATCCAAAACATCAAATACAAATGCCGCTAAAATGAAATCTAAACTATTTTCGTATGTATGAATCCATCCTGCCGTATCGCTGTCTCGTAGAATGCTTCCTTCGAGAATTTTTAGAATGGCAAGAAAACCACAAATCAAGTTGCCCGCTGTCAGCAAATTAGGCAAAAGATATATTTTTTCCTCTTTTTTTGCGTCCCATCCGTTCATGGCCATTTTGCAACTACAGTTTTTCCAGCTTCTACTTTCTCTCCATTATGTACTACAACAATACAGTCGCTAGGAAGATAAAGTTCTGTTCTAGATCCAAACTTAATCATGCCAATTCTTTCCCCCATCTTAATCGTATCACCAGTTTCTTTCCAAGAAACCAACCGGCGTGCAATAAACCCAGCAATCTGTCTTATTCCTACAATACATCCTTTTGTCGATTGAATCCACCAATCCTGTCTTTCATTTAATAAAGAGGCCTTTGGATTGCGTGCATCCAAAAAGATCCCTTTATGGTACTCTTTCTTAATAATTTTGCCATCAACGGGAGAACGGTTCACATGCACATCAAAGATAGAAAGAAATATAGATATTTTTGTTGCTTTCCCTTCAGAGAAAGGGGATTTTTCTTCCATTTTGATTTCCACGATTTTGCCGTCTGCAGGAGCCAAAATATAATGAGGGTCAGTAGGGATAGTTCTTTCTGGATTTCTGAAGAAATAAAAGAGAAAAAGAAGGGCAAATAAAAAAAAGACTCCTACAAATTTTGCTGGTTTGAAGGGTAAAAACAAGAAAATCAAAGATAGCATTGCCATGGTAAAAGCAATGGGAAATGCCTCACGAAAAAGAAGGGAATCTTTCATAATTGGAATGTTTATAATTTGGACAAGAAGCTATGGGTATATATGGTATCGGAAAAGACAATAAAAATAAAAGAAGGGGCCGCTTAAAAGCAAACTATCTATTAGATCCAATAGTCCTCCAATCCCTGGAATGAAATGCCCTGAATCCTTCACATGAGCATCTCTTTTGACCACACTTTTAGCTAAATCACCTACCGCTCCAATAATTCCTATCACGACGCTTAAAAGAATCGAATCGATCAAAGGAAATCCAACAAAAAATTTTGAAAATCCAATAGGTAATAATGTCCCAGCCAAAAAAGAGAAAAAAATGCCTCCTCCCAAACCTTCCCACGTCTTCTTAGGGCTTACATGGGGAATAAGCAGATGGCTGCCAAAATTTTTTCCTACAAGAAAAGCACCCGTATCGCTCAGTTTTGTTACCGCAATGATATAAAATAAGGCAGCATCGGCATTAAATGGTAGGCCTTTACAAAAGGAGATTCGCTCAAGAAAACTAAAAAGAAAAGCAACATAAAAAAATCCTAAAAGGGTCAGAGCTATCGATGCTATTGGATTGGTTAGCTTATCCCAATGCCAAATTACTTGACCAAAAAGAATGGTTAACAATCCAAAATACAAGATTTGCTCAAAAAAAGGATAAAAGGAATAACCAGCAGCATGAACATTCTGAAAAAACCATATCCCTAGGTAAAGACAGAAAGCAGCTGTAAAACCTGCCAAGCGAAATATCTTATGGCCTTTGGCTTGTTGCATCCGATAAAACTCTTCCTGGGCTACAAGCCCAAAACACATAAAAATGATCATTTCAAGAATTTTTAAGCTGTATAAAAGGGCTATAAGAATAACACCCCAGAGAACAAGCGAGGAAAGTAATCTCGAATAAAAATTGGATTCTTCTTTTAACATTTCAATAGTCATTAGTAGGATTGAATTGAAATAGAGGGAATAGACAACAGAAAAGCTTCAGTTATCTCTTTTTTGCAGTGATTTGTCCGAATCTACGCTGCCTTTTTGCAAAAATAGCTAGGGCTTCTAAAAACTCCTCTCTTCGGAAATCTGGCCAAAAGGTACTTGTAAAATAAAACTCTGTATAAGAGGACTCCCACAAAAGAAAATTACTCAGTCGCATTTCCCCACTTGTCCGTATCAACAAATCTGGATCTGGAGAAAAATGTGTAGAAAGATGCGCTTTGAAAAATTTCTCATCGATATCGTTAAGGTTGATTTCTCTAGACTGAGCTTTTTTAGCTATTTCCCTCACAGCATTGAGAATATCAAGTCGTGCACCATAGCTCAAAGCAAGAGTAAGGATAAGCTTGAAATTTTTTTCTGTTTTTTGGCAGGTAGCCATCAACTGATTTTGTAGACTTCTTGGCAAATCCGTCATTCTGCCAATCGTTAATAATTTTATACCTCTTTCTACTAACTCATTCTCGTTTTTTAAAAGAAAATCCTGAAACATCGTCATCAAGGCTCGAATCTCAAAATAAGGTCTTTTCCAGTTATCAATGGAAAAGACATAAAGAGTTAAAAACTGTATTCCTATTTCTAAGGCTGTTTGAACCACTTCTTTGGCTGCATTCAACCCTTCCTTATGTCCCTCGATTCGAGGCAAATTTCTTTTTTCAGCCCATCGGCCGTTACCGTCCATGATTATTGCCACATGGTTTGGAATATTCTTCGCATCGAGCAAATAAGAATTAAGTTCTGTATTGACTACTCCATTATTTTTTTGATGCTCGTTTTCAATTGTAATATTCATCTAAATAAAAGTTTGAATTTTCCTTCTCCAATTTTTCTTTTCCCGAATTTAAGGATAAAACATGTTATAGACTAAGATGCTCAGATTTTTATTGAAAAAAAATTTATTCTGAATAATACCCTCATTTTTTTTAAGATGAATTAATCAACAAAAAAAGTCTGTTTCCTATCAGCCCCAACTGAGACAATTTTAATTGGAGCTCCCACAAGAACTCCCAACTTCTTCAAATACTCTTGAGCGGCTTTAGGTAGCTCTTTAAAAGATCTGACTCCTCCTGTATATTCGAGCCATCCTGGCAATTCCTCATAAATAGGGATGCACTCTTCTAACTGTTCTACAGAGTTGGGAGGATATTTTAAAATCTTTCCCTTATATTCGTAGGCCACACAAATGGGGATCTTTTCTATAGTATCAAGCCCATCGAGATTGGTAACAGCCACTTCGTGAAAGCCATTAATCAACGAGGCATATCTAGCCAAAACGCCGTCAAACCAACCACATCGTCTAGCTCTACCCGTTGTCGACCCAAACTCTCTGCCTGTCGAATGGAGTATATTGGAAAGCTCAGCGTTTTCTACTGGAAAAGGACCTTCTCCAACACGTGTGGTATAGGCTTTCATACAACCTATGACTCGAGAGATTTTATGTGGAGGCAATCCACTACCGGTAATAGAGCCTCCAGCAGTGGTGTTGGATGAGGTTACAAAAGGATAAGTTCCAAAATCGATATCAAGGAATGTTCCTTGTGCACTCTCAAAAAGAATTTTTTTCCTTGAAAGGGAAGCTTCATGCAGCCAAAGAGTAGTGTTTGTAACCATTGAAGCAATTTCATCAGCTGCTGCTAAATAAGCATCCGCAATTTCATTCCATAACACAGGCTCCCCACCTAAAAAATGTATATAGCGGTTTTTTTCTTCAACAAGTATCTTGAGCTTTTCAGAAAACTTCTTTCTATCAAGAAGATCAAGGATACGAAGCCCAACTCGGCTTACTTTATCTGCATAGGCTGGTCCAATGCCCTTTTTTGTTGTACCAATCCGGCCTTTCCCACGTCTTTTTTCAAGAAGTTCATCAATAATCCTATGATAAGGAAAGACCATGTGAGCTGTCTCTGAAATAAATAGTCGGCTGCGTATTTCAATACCTCTTTTTTCTATGTTTTTTATTTCATCGACTAGTGAGACTGGATCAATAACCATGCCACCGCCCAGCAAACAAAACTTGTCAGGCCATAAGATCCCTGAAGGGATAAGATGGAGTATAAACTTTTCGTCATGAACCTCTACCGTATGACCCGCATTATCCCCTCCCTGACATCGGACAACGACATCCACATCTTGGGTTAAAAAATCGATTATTTTTCCTTTCCCTTCGTCTCCCCACTGAGCTCCAACAAGAACAGAATTCATGATTCAGCCTTTAGTTTCCAACCCCAACGTAATGATACCCCATCTCGATCATCTTTTTTTTGTCGAGTAGATTTCTACCATCAAAAATGATCGGGCTGATCATTTTTGATTTCATCGATTTCCAATCTAGATTTATAAACTCTTCCCATTCCGTCGCAAGAACTATGCAGTCAGCTTCTTCAGCGACCTCTAAAGCCGAGGAACAATAATGAATCGAAGGTAGTAGTTCTTTTGCCTTTCCCATAGCTTTTGGATCAAAAGCTTGCACAATTGCTCCTTCTTTCAAAAAAACTCTTGCAAGATCCATAGCAACACTACTTCTTACATCATCGGTGTTGTTTTTAAAGGCTAAGCCCAAAAGGCCAATCCTTTTATCTTTTAATACCCATAGAACATTGCGAATTTTTCGTAAAAATATTTCCTTTTGATCATTATTAATTTGAGAGACTTCTTTGAGCAGCTTAAAATCATAGCCCAATTCCTGTGAGATTTTAATAAAAGCAGCCACATCCTTTGGGAAACAGGACCCTCCCCACCCTATGCCAGCTTTAAGAAAATGCTTGCCTATTCTGTGATCTAATCCCATTCCCTCTGCCACCATTTGCACATTGGCTCCAGCTGCTTCGCATATCCTTGATAAGGCATTGATATACGAAATCTTTAAAGCAAGAAAACTATTGGAGGCATGCTTGATAAGTTCTGCGGAATTTAGATCTGTGATGAGGATCGGAGCCTTAAAAGGAGCGTAAACTTCTTTCATTATTTTAATAGCTCTTTCACTGGTAGCACCAATTACAACACGGTCAGGATGAAGCAAATCATGGATGGCAACGCCCTCTCTCAAAAATTCAGGATTACTTACGACATCAAATTCGCTTTTATGGCTATTATATCTTTTGATCGTTTGATAGACTTTTTCTCCGGTCTTGACTGGAACAGTACTTTTATCAACAATGACTCTATAATCTTTTAAAACAGCAGCAATTTGTCTGGCGACCTTTTCGATATAAGTCATGTCGACACTGCCATCTTCCAAGGGGGGGGTAGGAACTGCAATGAAAATGACTAAACTCTTTTCAACCCCTTCCTCGATGCTCTCAGTAAAATGAAGCGTTCCCTTCTTAACATTTTTTTTAACCAGCTCTTCCAGGCCAGGTTCATAAATAGGAATATTTCCTGCTAGGAGAGATTTTATTTTATTTGAATCATTGTCTATGCAAATGACCTCATGGCCGATATCAGCAAAGCAAGCTCCTGTTGTTAATCCCACATAACCGGAACCTATGATTGAGATTTTCATTTTTTAAATTGTCCAATGAATGTGATGATGGATACTGTCGATTTTTGTCGTCGACAAAAATTCACCCCATGACACCTTTTATCGTCTTTCTTAGATAATTTTAGCTTTTTTTTAAATGTGAATTTTTACACGCGGAAAAAAACCAAAAAAACGATATAGTGATTTTCGGATATCTTGCAATTTTAATTTTTAAAAAACCCGCTTTATTCCCTTAACTTAAAAAAAATTTCTCTCCTAGAATAAATTCCCAACGATAGCAATTAACCTTAAAAAATCGGCTCCATCCTATTATAGTTTTCTTATGTTTGAACTGTTCATTGAAGAAATTCTTGCCAAAAAAAGGGGGGTCCAAGGAAAATTTCAGGATAAGACTTATATAAGATTGACAAATAGCTATGGGGGATGGCCAGAGGGAAGCATTGTTTTTAAAGATCTTATCATTGCAGGTTTTCCTAAAATCGGAAGAATAAACTCCTTGGAGTCCGGACTACGAGAACAATTTTCTGGTTCCTTTTGGATGGAAGAAAAAGTCGACGGTTATAACGTCCGGATTTTTCACCATCAAGGTCAAATTTATTGTGCCACTCGAGGAGGATTTATCTGCCCATTCAGTACGGACAGAATAGTGGATCTGCTCAATGTAGATATTTTCATCGATCATCCCAATCTTGTTTTATGTGGTGAAATTACTGGGCCTGGAAGTCCTTACATTGAGGGACCCACCCCATTAGTTTCTGAAGATATCAAGCTTTTTATTTTTGATATTGCAAAAGGTTCCACCATGGAATTTCTGCCTGAACGACAAAAACATGAGCTTATTAGTCGATATGCGTTGCCTTCAGTTAAGAATTTTGGTCTTTTTGAAAACCAACCTGAAGACTTGAGGCAAATAAAAAAAATCTTGTTATCGCTTCACAACGAATACAGAGAAGGGGTTATTTTTAAAGAAGAACCATTTGGCCGGCGCACAAAATACGTCACTGCAAATTCTGATTTGAACGATATTGCCGTTTTTTCTCAGAAGATTTTAGATGTGAGCCCTAACTACTTTATCGATAGAATTATACGGTACGTGTTATTTTTAACAGAACTGGGACTGATCGAAGAAAACAACTGGGAAGAAAAACTAGGAAAAGCCTTTGTTTGTGGAATCAAAGAAGTACTCAAAAAGGTGCAAGCAGATGGTCGATCCTCCCGATTTTTTCGATGTCGATTTAGGGAATTGAAAAATGCTGAATATTTTATCGAACATCTTAAACATATTCCAGGACATCAAGAGCATGTAATCATAAAGAAAGTATACAAAGAGAACAGCTATTGGGTTTTGGAGTTTGAAAAGACTTTTCCTTCGACTAGCGACACTTTAAGAAACTGGCTCTCCGGAGCCCTCCGGTTTGATTAGATTTTTTAAACAATCTCTTAAAAATTTTGCATTCATTATTTCAATACCCATCTTATCAGCCCATTTTTTCATGCCTTCATCAGCTGTTACTAAAATCCCTTCCAATTCATAAGCTAAAAGAATGACATCCACATCCTCCCTGCTATCAAGGATGCCTTGTCTTAAGGCTTCGCGATAACGATTTCTTAAGCGGTTTACCAACTGATCAAAAGGAATGGGATTTCCTCCATTTGGCCCTGCAAGTTTCAAATGTTCCTCGGCTATCCTTAGTCCATGATCAATTCTTTTCCTTATTTCTTCAATGAAATCATAAAGAACGAAACCTGGAATGAGCAGGTTAAATTTTCGAGGAGAACGAATGTGGACAGTCAATTCAAAATCGGAAGAGAAAAAACCGGCTCCTTTCATAATTTTCAGTTCTTGATAGGCAGATGAGGGCATAAAAAATTGAGCATCGGCTTTGGTCGCTAAGGAAAGAAAATTTGAAAAAACCGTTGGATCGTCCTCTCCAAATTGTTGCGTAATATCTGGATTTGTAAAGACACTTGTATCCAGAACAAACTTTTTCACTCTTTTCTGTACTTAAGGATCATTATATCTTGATTCTTTTATTCACTCCACTCCAACATTTGTTGAATAGGAATAAAAGCTTTTTTACGGATTTCTTCTGGCAGATCAATCTCAGGATAATCCCTTTCAAGAGAAGAGATAACCTTGTCTATGGTGATCTTTTTCATAAACTTACATTGAGAGCAAGCACATCTGGGTGTCGAAGCCGGGATGAAATTCTTCTCTGGAATTTCTTTTTTAAGCCTAGTGGTCATCCCAACCTCCGTCACAATTATAAACGTATTAGCCGGATGGTTTCTACAATACCTGATCATCTGTTCCGTCGAACAGACCTCATCGGCAAGCATTCTTACTGCTCTTTCACACTCCGGATGAGCCACAATTGGAGCAGTAGGATAATTTTTTTTCAAATTTAAGAGGGATTGATGCGTAAATTCTACATGCACATAGCATTCTCCAGGCCACAAGTCCATCTGTCTACCCGTCTTGCTTTGTACCCATTCCCCTAAATTTTGATCAGGTACGAAAAGAATTTTCTTATCAAGAGGGACTTTTTCGATGATTTTTATGGCATTAGCAGACGTACAAATACAATCACTTAGTGATTTTACCGCCGCAGAGGTATTGACATAAGCTACAATAAAAACCTCTGGATTTTTTATTTTGTATTCAAGAAGTTCTTCATAAGAACATGTATCCGAAAGAGAACAACCCGCTTCCAAATCAGGAAGGATTACTTTTCTATTTGGGTTTAATATCTTGGCTGTTTCAGCCATAAAATGAACCCCACAAAAAACAATCCGTTCTGCCGTAGTATCCCTGGCTTTAAAAGAAAGTCCTAGGGAATCCCCTATATAATCGGCTACTTCCTGAATTTCAGGCAACTGATAATTATGGGCCAAAAGAATAGCGCGCTTTTCTTTTTTAAGTTTTAAAACAGTTTCTTTTTTTTCCCTTAAATCCATTTTTTGTTTTAAGTTGTTTTTTTAAATGTTCTTTTAGAAGACAATGCCGATTCCAATAAAATACAAACAAAACCGATAGTCAGATACGCATCAGCTAGATTAAAAGCTGGCCAATGATACTCTAAAATATGAGCATCTATAAAATCGATCACATGGCCATGAATCACTCTATCTATCCAATTACCTAAGGCACCTGCAAAAATCAAAGAGCTAACAAGCATATGAAAAATATTGGTAAAAATTTTTTTTCTAAAAAAAATAAAGCCTATTAAAATTAATAATAGTGTAAAATATTCCCAAAATCCATTGTTTCCAGCAAATAATCCAAAAGCAATACCTGTATTTTCAACAAAGACAAGATCTAAAAAACCTGGAATTAATTGTTTATTAAAGGAATTTCTAAAAAAAGAAGAAACCCAAGATTTTGTTATCCAATCAAGCAATAGAAAAAGACTCAAGTTTAGAATAAAGAAAAAGACTTTGAATAAATAGCATTTGAAAATCTCCGGTTTATTCAAGGCTGATAGATAATGAGATGACGTCGATGGAGACCCCTTCATAGATAAAAATAGGATTTGGGGGTAAAGTAAATAATCAAAAATAATGATCTTCTTCAAGTTCCTTCAGTTTTTTCTCGTTAGTTTCTTCTACGACTTCTACAAGATTCGGTAATTCCAGAAGAACTTCAAGACTAAGTGGAATTTGATCGGAGAAAAAGCTAGTGGTTTCAATGATTTGTCGGTTATAGGAAAGATATACCCAAGCAAATTCATCCCCCTGAATGATTCGAAATTGCGGATGTTCTTCATAAAAAATATCATCCAGTTTTTCTATTACCATAGTTGACGTATAGTTCCCCTGTCCAGGAATTACCTGCTCAACTCTTTCAAAACGCTCCAGCCAATGTGCCACAAACTTCTCAATGTCTTCTTTTGTAAAAGGTTGTAAGAAAACACCAATGTATCCACTCCGTTGTATCATAAAAGCAGGCTCTTATTGATTTTTAATTGGCATTAAAACATAGACAAAATTCGTCCCTTCGGTTATCAGGCATGGATTGCCTTTGGTTGAAGGATTAACAAATTCTAAAATGACATCTTCTTTTTCCATTTCTTTTAAAGGATCCAAGAGATAGAAAGGATTAAAAGGAATTGAAAATGGCTCCCCTTTAAATTCTTTTATAATGAGGGTTTCTTTGGCTTGTCCAATTTCTGGAGCCTGACAAGAAAGGACTAATTCTTGATTCCCTACGAAATTAAGGATAATTGGAATCGATCCAGAACCACTAGAAGCAATGGAGGAAACCCTACGGATAGAATGCATAAAGCTGTTACGATCGATAACCGCTTTTTCTGTTGTAGCTTTAGGAATAACCTGTTTAAAATTAGGGTACTTGCCTTCGATGAGTTTAGAAAAAAAGAGAATATTGTCGTATTCTAAAAAAATTTTATTTGGATCCAAAAACATCTTTAGAGCCTTGTCAGAATTTTCTACTATCCTAGAAATTTCTAAAATTGCTTTGGCTGGAACAATCCCTTCAGCTTCCAAACTACCTGTCTCAAAGTCATCAAAAACATAAGCTAACCTTTTCCCATCGGTAGCCGCCACTTCAAAACGACCTGGTTTGACCGAAAACCACGCCCCATTTAATGCAGGCCTACTTTCGTCAGCCATGGCATACTCGACCATTTTCAGCATCTTCCGTAATTTGCTTTGAGGCATTTCCATAGAATTGTTAAACTTTCCTGGAGAGAATTTTGGATAGTCATCCTCTGGCAACCCGTGTAACTTAAATAAACAATTGGCTGAAGAAAGTGTTGTGAGGTGATTGGAATCCGTTTCTAGAGTGAGTTCATTTGACTCTAGCTCTCTGACAATGGTCAATAGTCTTCGGGCGGGCAAAGTAGTTATTCCATTTTCTGTAACCGTTGCTTTTAGGTTTAATTTTAAGCTTGTTTGTAGGTCGGTAGCAAACAAAACAACCAAATCAGGAATCTGTGCTGTCAAATGCAAATGACTAAGAATAGGAAGAGTTGATCTAGGATTAATAATACTTTGAATCAGCGATAAAGATTCAATGAATTGGTTTTTATCCACACAAAATTTCATGCTTATTCTCCAATAATAACACTCTGTTTTTTCTTATACGTAGTATTCATAAGAATAATAAAAAAAGGGAAAGAGCTTCTTAATCATTATAAGACAAGGAGTTTGTTCCCTTCTTTTATTTTGAATATTTTATCAATTCTTGTTAATAATTTCATACTTTAAGCAAATTTTTTTTAAAAAACCTCTTTTTTTCACAACCATTCACACTTTATTGAGAAGAAGTTAATCTTTCGGTGATTTTTTTTATCAGCTGCATTAGATCAGGATCTTGAGTCATTTTTTCTGAAATGGTTCTTTGTGCATGGAGGACTGTTCCATGATCTCTTCCTCCAAAGCTTTCACCGATCTGGGATAATGAAAAATTGGTCAGCTTTCTAGCTAAATACATAGCTACCATTCTGGGAAAAGCTATCGAAGATATCCTTCTTTTTGAAACCATATCCGAATACCTAATATCATAAGCCTCACAGACTATTTTTTGAATCATTTCAATTGTAATGGTTTTTGATGGTTGAATGGAAATAAGATCCTTGAGAAGCGATTCGACTTCTTCCAAACTAACTATTTCCCGCTTATGAATGGAAATATAAGCACAAAGTCTATTTAAGGCTCCTTCCAGTTGCCGCACGTTTGTTTTTATTCTTTCTGCAATAAATTCCAAAATTTTTTCTTCGATAGAAATAGAATAATTTTTCAATTTATTTTTTAATATAGCTAATCTGACCTCAATTCCAGGAGGAAGTATTTCGGCTGTCAATCCCCATTCAAACCTTGATATAAGCCTTTTCTCCAGGTTCTGAAGAGCACTTGGAGCTTCATCTCCGCTTAAAACAATTTGCTTGCTCCCATCAAAAAGGCAGTTAAATGTGTGAAAAAATTCTTCTTGTGATCTTTCTTTCCCAGCCAAGAATTGAATGTCATCAATCAAAAGCACATCGATTTGCCTATATTTTTTTCTAAACTGCACAAGATTTCCTTTTTGGATAGCCTCAATAAATTCATTAGTAAACTGCTCCGAGGTGACGTATTGAAGAAGGATTCTCTTATTCTTTTTAAAAATATAATTACCTATAGCCTGCATCAGATGTGTCTTTCCTAAGCCAACTTTTCCATATAAAAAAAGAGGATTATAAGCTTTGGCTGGAGATTCCGCTACTGCTTTTGCAGCTGCTGCAGCAAACTCACAATTTGGTCCTACTACGAAGTTTTCAAAGGAAAATTTTAAATTTAATCCTTTTGATTCAATGACTGATTTTTCCTCTTGAATAGGCTCTTTAGTAGATTTTTCTATTATCCCCTTTTGCTTTTGATCATGATAAAAAGAGACCTTCAGATTTTTGCCAAGAATCCTAGAAGAAGCACCGATAACTTGGGGTAAATAATTTTCTTCTATCCAATATTGATAAATCGGATCGGGAGCCTTCAGTATTAAAATATCATTCTCTATTCCTATCAATTCTATGGGATAAAACCATTTTTCGATCGCTTCTCTGGATATTACTTTTTGAAGTTCTAAACAAATGCCATTCCAAAGAGAATGATATTCAGTAGCCACTTTATTCACAAGTTATTAACAATTATTTTTTTTTATTTCTCAGATATGTTGTTTTGTCTCAATTTTTATAACTCATTAATAATCATAGCCTAAATATTTTTTTTATAAGGAAAATATTTTGCTTAATGACAAAAAATAGAAATGGTAACTAAAGTTATTCACATTATCATTATGTTTTCTTTGAATGGATTTTTTATTCTTTTTAAAATTTTTTTCTCTCACAAGAAAATTGACATTTTAAAAAAATAAATTTTTTAAATATTGACATGAATAATTTTTTTCTATCTTCCGATAGAAAAAGCCTTTTAGGTTTTTCCCTTTTCTAAATCAAATATTTAAGCTTCAGAAGAAGCCACTGATTTTTTCATTATTTCAATAGGTGCAGGAAGGCCGGTCCATATTGAAAATGAAAGAGCACCCTGTTCGATAAGCATCCCCAAGCCATTTAATGCCTTGCAACCTAATTTTTTTGCTATTGATTCAAGGGGGGTGGGATTTGGAAAGTATAAAAGATCATAAAGAAGGATTCCAGCCCGCAGAATATTCTCCCAATGAAATCCAAGAGAGTTAAAATGTTGAAAAGGGAGGGCTTGAACAAAAAGCTCGCTTTGCTCAATTGCTTTTTTGACATTAGCTTCCGTTAAAGCCAATACTTGAACTTTAGTTTTGTACTGACTTTCTAAAAGATTTGCTAAATTTAAAGCATTACCATAAGTTCTATTTACTAATATGAGTTTTTGGACACCTTCTCTGGCTGATTGTATGGCAATAGCTTTCCCTGCCCCTCCAGTGCCTAATATGGTAATGGATAACTTTTGGAAGTCAATAAAGAAGTTTTTTTTAACATCCTTTACCCATCCGAGGCCGTCGGTATTAAAGCCCAATAACACATTTTCCCTTCTTTTCACGGTGTTGACTGATCCAAGAGCTATTGCCGAATGGTCCAATTGGTTACACAACTCCATCATCCTTTTTTTAAGAGGGGAAGTACAATTCCAACCTAAAAAACCTTTTTTAACCAAAAGGCCTACCGCCTCTTCTAATTCTTCTTCTGAAACTTCCATACGTATGTATTCTGAATCGATGGATAATTTTTCAAAGGCCGCCTTTTGGAAAATGGGAGATAAGGAGTGAGCAATTGGTTTTCCTAAGACTGCATAACTAGGTTTTGTTGGATGAAAAGCAGCAATTGTTTCCAAAGTAAAATATTTTTGGTCCCTCATAGTAAAAAACAAACAATATTTTCCAATGAATAATAGCTACTAATAGCTAATATGATGGAGAATAGATGGAATAGCGATAGCTAAAAATTGAAAGTTTTCATTAGGATCAAATTAGATTTTAATAGATAAGGGGAAAAAATGGAAAATTTTTCTTTCAATTTGATTTTAGAGGAGCTTCTTACCTCTTATAAGATTCATGGCGGAATCAACTGTGCTGATGGGAAGAATCTCCCTTCAAAAAAAGCCGTCTCAAAACTCACTGAAGACCTTCTAAGTCTTATATTTCCTGGATTTTATATTTCTCTTTCTCTTTCTCAGGACAAAGTAGGAGCGTTTTGTTTGGAAGTTTTAAAAAGAGTGTATCAAGCTTTATTAGCGGAGCTGGAAAAAAGCTTGCTTTTCTCTCCTATAAAGGATCAAACCGCTGCCTCAATATGCCAGAGATTTTTATCTAAACTTCCAGAAATCAGAAAGATTTTAGCTACAGATCTAAAAGCCACCTATGAAGGAGATCCAGCTTCAGCAAGCATTGAAGAAGTACTTTTGGCATATCCAGGAATTGAAGCCATAGCTGTCTATAGATTAGCTCATGTGCTTTATCAGGAAAATGTAGCATTGATTCCAAGGATGATGACCGAATGGGCACATGCAAGAACAGGAATTGACATCCATCCTGGAGCCGAGATTGGTTCAGATTTTTTCATAGACCATGGAACGGGTATTGTCATAGGGGAAACCTGCAAAATTGGACATCATGTGAAAATTTACCATGGAGTTACTCTTGGCGCTCGATCCACCAAGGGTGGAAGAAAATTGCGTGGACAAAAAAGGCATCCTACAATTGAAGATTATGTAACTATCTATCCAGGAGCGACCATTCTTGGAGGAGAAACAGTAATAGGGGCAGGCAGCATCATAGGCGGTAATGTCTGGTTGACACATCCAGTCGCTCCCAATTCGATTGTCACTCTCGTAAATCAAGAAATTCGCGTAAGAACCAAGAACGAATAGCTAAAAAGATAGGTAATGAAACGCATTTACCTTGACTACAATGCCTCAACCCCTATGGATCCAAAGGTTATCAAAGAAATAGCCTCTGGGATGACCGTCATGGGTAATCCTTCCAGCATCCATGAAGAGGGCAGACAGGCGCGCTTTCTCATAGAAAAAGCCCGTGAAAAAGTGGCCCAGCTTCTTGGAGTTAAAAGCAAGGAAATTATTTTTACTTCTGGAGGTTCAGAAAGTGATTCCTTGGCTCTCATGGGGGTTGTCTATGGAAACAAGAAAAAGAAAAACCATATTGTTCTATCGGCAATAGAGCATCATGCTGTTTTAGAAACAGCCTCTTACTTAGAAAAAAATGGATGCAAAATCAGTTTCGTTCCCTGTTCTAAGCAAGGGATAGTCGATGTAGAAAAATTAGCTTCTTACCTTACAGATCAAACTATTCTTGTTTCTATCCAATCGGCAAACAATGAGACAGGTGTCTGCCAGCCAATTGAAGAAATAGCGAATCTGTGCAAACAAAAAGAAATTTTTTTTCATTCCGACATTGTCCAGAGCATCGGTAAAGTTCCCATAGATATAAAAGGATTGTCTTTGGCTAGCCTTTCAGCTCATAAATTTTATGGACCCAAGGGAGTAGGAATCCTTTTTATCAAAGAAGGGGTTCCTTTTGAAAGACTGATCTATGGCGGCAATCAAGAAAAAGGAAAGAGAGGGGGGACAGAGAATTTGTTAGGAATCATTGGACTTGCAAAAGCTTTAGAAATTTCTCTCCTAGAGATGGAGGAACAAAAGGAAAGACAATTTCGACTCATCGAAAGACTGTGGGAATCCCTAGCTGATCTTCCAGGTATAGAGCGTGTTGGAGATCCCAATCGTAGGGTACCTAATACGCTTCTTGTCCTCTTTTCAGGACTCAGTGGACATGATCTTTTAATAGGGCTTGATCTTGCCGGCATTGCAGCATCTAGCGGCTCAGCCTGTATGTCTGGCAGCAGTCAGCCTTCTCATGTCCTTATGGCGATGGGATATGGGTCTTCTCAAGCCATCTCTTCGGTTCGATTTTCTATCGGAAAATTTACCACGGAAGAAGAAATTACCGAAGCAGCCCAAAGAATTAGAGAGGTAGTTCTCTCACAACAAAAAGCATTGTCTTGAAACTTTTATATAGCCATTGCATTGATGATATCAGGAAGAACCGTTGTAAAAGATACCAATTGAAGGTCAAGTTCTTTAATTGTTTCAGAGCTATCAGCAATGGAGTCTTCTTGCAGCATCACAAGCATTTCCTTAGTTATAGGTGGGTTTTTGATCAGTTTTTCAACAATTCTCACAAGAGGTAAAGCAACAGCAGAAGGCACATTAAATAGTAATCTCTTTTCTATACTCTTACGAAACAGCAGTGTGAGGAAAAGCCAAGAAAGCAGATATGGAGCCCAAAAGTCTCCATGCCAATGTTCAATTAAGGCCTTAAGACCGATAAGAGGATAAACTAAAAAGCTTAAGAGTGCCATCGCAATTCTTGATAGGGTATAAAAGGGGAAAGATTCAATTTTGTAGGGTATCTGACCTTGATCTAAAATCAATAATAGAATTTCTTTTAAAGAGTAGACCTCAGGCCCAGTAAGTGTGTAGGTTTTATGAAAGGTGTTAGGATTGGGGATGGCCCGAACAAAGGCTTCTGCTACATTTTCAACGAATATAGGTTGAAGCTTGCTTTTTCCACCATCAATCAATGGGAATAACAGCAGAGGATTATTTTGAAAAAAAAGCATTTTATATAATCTTTTTGTAAAGTCATCTCCAATTCCAAAGACAACAGAGGGCTGAAAAATTGTCCAATCCAGCTCGCTATTTCTTACCAGTTCTTCGGCAGTCCATTTTGTTTGATGATAACGGCTTCTCGCATTAGGACGAGTCCCTAATGCACTCATATGAAGAAATCGTTTCACTCCGTTTTCCTTAGAAGCTTGAATCATGTTTTTGGTAATTTGAACATGCACTTTCTTGAAAGTATCCTGCCCCTGCTCAACAATAATTCCTACCAAATGAATAACGGCATCGACTCCCGAACAGCATTTTCTAGCAAAAGACAGATCCGAAAGATCTCCCGCTAAGAATTCACAAGATAGCTCGTAAAGCGCTTTTATTTGCTTTAAATTCCGAGTCGACACTCTCACCTTATATCCTAGCTGGCAAAGAAGCTTGACGATACTTTTACCAATAAATCCTGTGCCTCCGGTGACTAGTATGGTTGCCATAGCTTGAATATAAATTTCAAAGGAATCGATAAAAAAATAGTGTAAATCAAGGACTAAATAAAAAAGAAACTTTTCCATCTTTATTACTTTTGCTTATGATCTTTTTGTTTCTTTGTTATTGAGTGAGCGAAATTCTAATCTCTATATAAAGGAAAGAAAAAAACATGAAACGATCGATACTCCTTTTTGCCTTTTTATTCTATCCTCTTTTTTTATATGCAAAAACTCCTACGGCTTTTGAAGCCCTTAGAATTGCTGAAAAGCAAGTCAGTCCAGATTCCAAACAGTATTTGTATGGAATCATTGGCCAACGCAGTCCTACAACTTTAACTCCAGTCAGTTGGCAGTTTATTTATTGGAATCCGCATTCATGGTCCCATTCCGAACAAATTACAGTTGCTGGAGGACAGGTAACGGAAATTAAAGATGGTCTTTTTTCCCTTGGAAACTTACACCTTTTGCCTTATAAAAAAGAAAATACGATTAATCCTTCTAAGTTAAAAATAGACTCGAATAGAGCTTTAGACATTGCCACAAAATCTAACGAGATGTTTAAAGCCGTTAGGCTGAGCACAGTAACCTTTCGGCTCGCCTCACTTAAAGAGCATGAAGAAGCGTGTTGGATTCTGGACTTTTTTGCAGACAAAAACGGGCTGGAGCACTCCATTGGCTATGTTATTATAGGGGCAATCACCGGCAAGGTATATAAGATGAAACTAAATTTTTCAAAAGTTTTACATTGATAGAGGCACCATCGATGGTTGAGGTATTATGCAAAAGGGGCTATTTCTAGCGATTGTTTTTTTTTTCTTTCAGAGTTTGATCCCTCTTTTTGCTGTGCAAAAATTATCTCCCCTTGCCCCCTCTCCTGATTGGTCACGTCTAGATCAATTTCAAGAAACCATTACAAGGGATGAGTTTGTTCAATTGATAAACACGCTTTATTCTCCAAGTGGATCCTTTTGGCGATATACAATCATTAATGGCAACGAAGTAACTATATATTCAGATACGGAGCATAACGAACTGTTATATCGATTGCGACTTGCTCCCGATCCAGAATCACAGGTGCCTCTAAAGGCAAATTGGGTATCTAATATAAAAACTAGAGGAGAAGAGCCTCTAGAAACTAAGCCACTAAAAGGCCTCATTATCTGCTTGGATCCCGGACATATTGGAGGGAAATGGGCGAAAATGGAAGAAAGGTTTTTTCAAATTGGTTCTGATCCTCCTGTCATAGAAGCTGAGCTCAATATGAATGTTTGTAAAAGAGCAGCGAAATTGTTGGAAGATGCTGGAGCAAGAGTTGTCTGGACAAAAAAAGATTATGAGCCTGTGACAGAACTACGGCCAGCCAATCTAAGGAAGGACGCCATTGCGCTTCTTTTTCCATTCGAAAACCAAGACAATCTGCCATATCGTTTTTCAGATGAAATAGAGAAAAAAATTTCATTAACCGCTGAAAGACTTTTCTATAGAAATGCAGAAATAAGAGCGAGAGCCGAGATAGTGGATCGTTTGAGGCCGGATATAACAATTTGTGTCCATTTCAATGCCGACAAATGGTCAGACCATCCAACACGGGAAGAGCTTGTTCCCAAAAGTAAACTGGTGGTATTCGTTAATGGAAATTATTCGGAGGAAGAGCTAGTTTTTGATGATCAGAAATGGGATATGCTCTACAAGCTTTTGTCTCGGACAGCTCTACCTGAGTTGGAAATTTCTGAAGCTGTAGCCAAAGAAATGGAAGTCGTATGGAACTTCCCACCTGAAACGTATACGAATTGGTCGGCAGCCTATAAAGTCGGGAAAAGTCCTTATGTTTTTGCAAGAAATTTATTGGCTAATCGAATCTATCATAGCCCAGTTGTGTTTATTGAGGGTCCGTATATGAACTCCCATGATTCCTATGATAGGATCATTGCTGGGGATTATGATGGCAATAAAAATATAAATGGAAAATCTGTTAAAAGCATTTTTGTTGAGTATGCAGAAATCATCACTCAGGGAATAATATCCTGGGCTACATCCAAGCAAGGAATTGTTGTTCAAGAATAGGAACAAGAAAAAAACGGTTCTCTTAAACCAAACCAAGGATCATTTTTCCTTCCTCGCTAATCATACTGGGATTCCATGGAGGGTCCCAAACCAAGTCCACTTGGGCTTCTGAAACAGCTGGTATTTCAAGGATTCTTGATTGAGCGTTTTGTGCTAAAATAGTCCCCATGCCACATCCAGGTGCAGTCAATGTCATCTTAACAGCTACTGAATAACTACCGTCTTCTTTACTTTTAATTTGACAGTCGTATACTAATCCAAGATCTACAATGTTTACAGGAATTTCTGGGTCGTATACTTCTTTTAGGCGGCTGTATATAATTTCTTCTGTCAGTTCTTCATGTTCGCTTAAAATCTCTTTCTGGGAAGAAAGCTCTTGTTGGATTCCAAGGGCATCGGCATCTTTAGAGTCAACTCTCACCAATAGCCTATTATCATAAAGGAGAGTATATGAGCCTCCCAGGGATTGGGTAATCTGGAAGGGTTTATCCTTCTGAAGCTGTACTTTTTCGCCGCTGGGAATGAGAATAGCTTCTAGATCTCTGGTCAACTTGGATTGGGAACTGTTCAGGTTCATTTCACAGTATAGAGTATAGATAATTTATACTTGCAAGCAACTGTGGAAAAAGTCAAGAATTCGATCAGCTATTTGCGTATTTTTTAATCTTTGGGCACACTCAGCAAGAAACCCAACCGAATAAAGCTTTTCAAAAACCACTTTGGGTATCCCTCTTTGTTGACTATAAAATAGTTCTTCTTTTGCTAAGCTTCCAGTTGTCGCTCCATGAGTGCATCGAACATCATCGGCCATAATTTCAAGACCAGGTAAGGAATTGGCTTCAGCGTTTTCTCCCAATATCAAATTTTTATTACTTTGATAGGCATCCGTTTTCTGTGCCTCTGGAGAAACATCGATCATGCCAGAAAAAATAGTTTTTGCTGAATCAAACAATACATTTTTAAACAATAGATTACTGGTTGTATAAGGAGCGGAATGAATCTGGAGGGTTCGTTGATCAAATTCTTGATTATTCTTTGCTATAGTAGCTGAAAGAACTTCGGCTGAGCCTCCGGCACCACTGAGGCGTGTTTTGCCTTCAAATCGATTGTATGCCCCTCCAACATTGACGTAGAGAGAAGAACTTTGAGCGTCTTGGCCAACATCGGTAAGGCTGAATAGAAAAGAATTAACCTCTTTGGCCCATTGTTGTACAGAGACAAGTTCGAAATGAGATGATTGCCCAAGGTAACTTTCTATTGCTGAGCAACTAAAGCCTCCTCTCTCATTGATAGATCTAAAATTTAATTGTACTCTTGCCTTACTACCTTCTTCCAAAACGAATAAGCAGTGTGGATAGGTTCCTGTGTTAGGCTCAGAAAGCCAAAACCATACTTCAAAAAATTCCTGAATTTCAACATATTTAGGAACATAAAGAAAAACGCCAGATAGAGTATTCGATCGATGGAGAGCTTCTAATTTGTCACTCCCCATAGAAAGTTTTTCTTTAAAAATGTACTCTTTTAAGAGGTCAGGATATAAGGTTATGGCGTCAAATAAAGGAGAGAAAATGACTCCCATTTTTTGAAGTTTTTCAGAGATTGGAGAATAAAAAAGCAAGGTATCATTTCCGTAGACAATCGAACCAAGTGAATTTTCATAAGGGAAGAATTGACAGATCTTATCTAGATCCGAAGGACTCACTGGAATCTCTGGAGGGTAACCTTCCCATTTTACTTTCTCTATAGTGGTAAATCGCCATTTTTCATCTTTTTTTTGTGGAGGGGAAAGCCTCTCATAGTCCAAAAGGGCTTGCCTTCGGACATCTTCCCACCAGGAAGGGATGATATTTTTTTCTGCCTTGGTTACTACAGAGTTCTTTTGCATAAGGTGCATGGGAAACTACTCCATTGTCTATTAGAATGACAGATCTTTAAGGAAGCCTAACCAACAGAACCTTCCATTTCCAAATCGATCAACCTTTTTAATTCTACACTATATTCCATGGGAAATTCTCTCACTAGTTCATTGATAAATCCGTTAACTGATAAGCTCATAGCTTCATCTTCAGGTAGTCCACGTTGTTGCATATAAAAGAGTTGTTCAGCACTGATCTTACTAACAGTTGCTTCATGTTGAGTGGCATTTTTATTGCCAATCACTGTTATTGCTGGATAAGTGTCTGTCCGTGAAGAGGAGTTAATAAGTAAGGCATCACATTCGGTATTATTCTTACAATTTTTTAAATGATTAGGCATGCTAACAAGCCCTCGGTAACTGGCTCTTCCTGAGCCAATACTAATGCTCTTGGAAATAATATTACTGGTGGTTTCATCGGCAGCATGATACATTTTTGCACCTGTATCTTGATGCTGACCACTATTTGCTAGCGCAATGCTAAGGACCTCTCCCCTCGCTTTTCTCCCCTTAAGGACAACCCCTGGATATTTCATTGTCAAGCGGGAGCCGATGTTGCAGTCGAGCCATCGGACTTCGGCTTCTTCCATGGCAATGGCTCTTTTGGTTACTAGATTGAAAACATTCGAACTCCAATTTTGGACCGTTATATATTGAATTTTTGCACCAGCCATGGCGACCAACTCAACGACAGCACTGTGTAAGGTGGAGGTTTCAAACCGAGGCGCCGTACATCCCTCCATGTATGTCACTTCTGATCCTTCATCAGCAATGATAAGAGTTCTTTCAAACTGACCAAAACTTTCGGCATTGATTCTGAAATAAGCTTGAAGCGGCTGTTGAACTTTAACTCCTGGAGGGACATATATAAAGCTTCCACCACTGAAGACGGCACTATTCAAAGCCGCAAACTTATTATCGGCTGGGGGTATAACTTTAGCAAACCACTTTCGAAAAATTTCTGGATATTTGTGTAATCCCTCTGTGCTGCCAACAAATATAACCCCTTGTTTACTTAATGATTCTTTGATGTTGGAATAAGCAGATTCGCTGTCAAATTGAGCTTCAACGCCAGCAAGAAACTTTCTTTCCTGCTCCGGAATCCCCAATCTTTCAAAGGTTTTTTTAACTTCCTCAGGCACATCGTCCCAACTTCTTTGAGGAGCCTTGTTGTAGGCTAGATAATAGCGGATTTTATCAAAATCAATTTTTTCGAGCTCTTTGCTTGCCCAATGCACAGGCAAAGGCTTTTGGAGAAAAATATGAAGGGCTCTTTTCCTAAAAGCACGGATCCAATCGGGGTCATTTTTTACATCGCAAATATAATCAATGGTTTTTTCATTTAGCCCTATGCCAGCATCATAAGAATACTCAATATCATAAGAGAAATCCTCTACAAGGGAATTGATTGACACAACCTCTTCTTTATTCATTTCTTTTACAGTCTGCATAGGTTTCCCCCTTTTTTGTTTATAATGAAATGTAGTTCAACTTTATGGAGTTTGCACTGCCAATTCTTCTTCAAATTGGCTGTATCCTTTTTCTTCTAGTTTTAAAGCTAGCTCCTTTGTTCCACTTTCCACTATCCTTCCATTGACCATTACATGGACACGATCTGGAAAAATATAATTAAGAAGTCTTTGATAATGGGTAATGAGTAAAATACCCATATGAGGGCCTTTCAAGGAATTCACTCCGTTAGCAACGATTTTAAGGGCGTCAATGTCTAAACCACTATCCGTTTCATCAAGAATAGCATACTTTGGTTTTAAGATAGCCATTTGAAGAATTTCGCTCCTCTTTTTTTCTCCTCCAGAAAAACCTTCGTTAACATATCGGGAACTAAATTTCCTATCCATAGCTAGTTTTTCCATAGCGGCATACAGCTCTTTGTAAAAATCGGTGATGTTAAGCGTCTTTCCTTCAGGAAGCCGTGCTTGTAAAGCCGCACGAAGAAAGTTAGCTACCGTCACTCCAGGAATCTCACAAGGATATTGAAAGGCCATAAACAATCCCTTTCTCGACCTTTCATCTGGGGCAAGATCAAGGATGGGTTCTCCATCCAACAATACTGTTCCCGAATAGACTTCATAATCGGGATGTCCCGTTAACAATTTTGAAAGGGTGCTTTTTCCTGACCCATTCGGCCCCATGATAGCATGAACTTCTCCTGGATTGATTTCCAAAGATACGCCTTTAACAATCTCTTTTCCTCCAATGCCTCCGTGAAGATTTTCTATTTTTAAGCTCATAATCTATTCCTACTATAGAGCTAAAAGCATGCCAAGTTTTTCCTCTAATTATTCAGGTTTTTTCTTAATTTTGAATGGAAGAAATACTACAATTATGTACAATGTACAGAAAATAACATTACAAAAGAAATTACTTTATCATTTTTATTTATTATATTTTTTCTCTTTTTCTTTTTCTAAACAATGAGGTTATTGTTTTTGCTTGACGATCGGATAATATAAAGCATGCTAACTCCACGCGCAAAGTTTTAGAGGGTTGGCCAACCGATTCTATTCTTCTAGCCAAGTCACCTGTTCAGTGTGTGGATGTAGGGTATGAGGAGGGGACCCTTTTTAGGAAAGATGGGAGACAACGGGGCGTAGCTCAGCCTGGCTAGAGCACCTGCTTTGGGAGCAGGGAGTCGCAGGTTCAAATCCTGTCGCCCCGACCAAAAAAGCCTTTTAACGTTTCTAGAGGAAGATATTTACGCGTTTGCTTTCCCAGAGAGAAGAGCTTTTGAAAATCAGAAGTTAGTGTTTTGTCCAACAGGCGTCGACTTGGTCCAATTTTATATACGATTTGGTTTCATCAAAATCGTTTAACGAAGGCAGTTTTTCAGTGTGAGGAGAGCGGATAAAATCCATTCTCTCAATGGATTGATCCAATTTTGTTTCCCTTTTGCCTCTCTACAAGCAAGGACCAAGTTATTTGAGGCAATGATAATAACGATAAGTTCCGCTGTTGCTGTATCCATTGATGCCGTTATTGCCGCTGGGCATTCGCTGCATTTCAAAATTTCGGTGAGTGGAAAAGGCTTTTTTCATTGAATGGCCGAGCTTGGCTCTGTTTTTCGAAACTATCACTCAAGAGGCTTTTTCTTTTTTGAAGGGGAAGGATCAACAGTAGTGGATTTCGTTGAATGGCTTGCTAACTTTATAGCGCTTATTTTTTTCTTGCTGTGGACCAAGGGTTTTGTCGAATGAGGATGTTTAGAACTATGGGTAGTGGCTAGCCTTTTGGAAGCCAATTGGGAATGACCCTTTGAGTTAGTAGTTGGAGCCATGTTTCTAGGATGCTGTTGGACAAGGAGATAATTGCTTTGGGTTAGAGTTTTTTGAGGAATCGTTCCTGAAATAGCTGTGTTTGATCTTGTCTCAGAAGCTACTGCTATTGCTGGTACAACCTTGATGGAAGGTTCTTCTTGGATAGGGAAAGAAGCCACTGATTGAATTCTTGGCTGATTATAAAAATGAAAACTTGCTAAAATCTCTTTAGGAACCGGCTTTTTGAGTGATTCTTTCTGAATATATACTGGAGTGTTTTCTCCAACCAAATCGTAAAGTTCAAGGACATCCCTATTTTTCATTCTTATACACCCATAACTGACAGGCTGTCCGACAAGCGGTTCTTGATTCGTCCCATGGATAAATATTCCTCTATAAAAGGAATTTTTATTCTGAGAATCCAAACCTCTAAGCCAAAGAATTCTTGTCAATATGCTGTCATGATCAAAAGCCGGATTTGAAGGATCATAAGCAGTCAATTTAATGACATCCCCAGTAAATTTCCTATGGTAAAACTTGCCGCCCAAAGGAATGCCATCCCCTATTTTTTTTGCAATAACAAACCTCCCAATGGGGGTTTTATAACTATTCCATTCATCCCCAATACCGTATTTAGAGGTGGATACAAGATAATAACGGTGGGATTCTCCATTTTTGCCTACATTTTGAATCAGTTCCATTTTTTGATCATGAATGCTCACCCGGATCAAATTGGAAGGAAGTGCCGAAGAAAGTTGTTTTGACTTTTGTGTGTTATTTAGAGCGCATCCTCCCAAAAACAAAGCGGATAGAACGGTTGCATAAAAAAAACGTGGGAAAGAAGATTTTTGCATTTTTACTCATTTTATGGAATAAATGCCATTTGGCAATGAATTTGTCTAAGTTTTTTCCCTGACTCGACGAGCCTAAGGCCATACGGATCAAGGAAGAGAAAAGATAACGCGGGAAAAGAGGCTATTTGTAGCTTAGAAACACTAGTAAGTTTAAAGTAAGACAGAGAGAAGCCAAGTGTGTGGAGCCAAAAGGGCTATCAGGCAAAAAGAGCTTAGCCCAAAGAAAAGGAAGAGAAGCCAATGGCAGTTAACTTGGGACATATCATTTGTAAGAATTTTTAAGGGCTAAAAACATAGCATTCAGCAGGCTCTCAAATTTCATTGACAACTGTATAGAGCACATTAAAAATCGGAGCATGGCTAAAATTAAATGTCCTTTTAAAGCTTCTGAAATTCCTGAAGGAGGGGCTAAATGCATCGAACTGGAGGGGAAAAAAATAGCTATCTTTTGTTATAAGGGAGCATATTATGCTCTTGATGATACATGTCCCCATGAAGGAGGTCCTCTGAGTGAAGGATTTCTGGAAGAGGGGGAAGTGGAATGCCCGTGGCATGGTGCACGGTTTAGTTTAAAGACAGGAGATGTTCTTTGTGGCCCAGCAACTAAAGGAGTAACAGCTTATCATTGTCAGAAAATAGGAGAAGACTTAGAGGTGGAGATTTGAATTTATTTTTTGGCCTCAAAATGATATTTGAATGATACATGGCCAAAAAGGTAGTCATCGGATGTCGTATTGCTGGTTATCCGATTTCAGCGATTGGGATTAATCTGGTCTTTATTCAATGGGCATATGCCTTTCGGAACCTTGGGTGGGATGTTTGGCTTTTAGAAGAGATCACCCAAGAGAGTTTGCCAAAAATTAAAAATTATAATCCCAAACAAATCCTGAAATTAGGTTTAAGCCATTGGAAATTAATTACTTCCTATTTTGATTTTGTCGAGCAATCTACGATTTTTATCAATGGGGAAGCAGAAAATCTCGATGCCTTTCTGCATTTTGCAAGGGAAAGTTCTTTTCTTTTAAATATTTCAGGACTCATACGTAATAAGAACCTTCTTTCTGCCTTTAAAAAAAGGGTTTATCTGGATTTGGATCCTACCTTTACACAGATATGGGCTAAGGGGTATGGCTGTGATATGAATCTGGAAGCCCATGACATTTTTTTTACAGTTGGCCTTTCTTTAAAAGAGGATGGTAAGAGAATACCTTTTACGGGGATCAATTGGATTCCTACTTTTCCCCCAGTATGTTTAGAGCTGTGGCACCAGTGGCTAGGCGGCAAAAAATGGTCAACAATCACTCATTGGTGTGGCTATCCTGAAGTAAATTGGGAAGGTAAGGTGTACGGGAACAAAGCCAGTGAGTTCGAAAAGGTTATTGAGCTTCCTCTTTTTTTTGATGGGAAAGTTCTTTTTCAGATTGCTTCGGATCTGCAAGAAGACCACGAAATTCGCAACCGTTTTCTTTCCAAAAACTGGGATATGCTCAGTGTTTCAGCTATAGCCTCAGATTTTGAAAGTTATAGAAATTTTATCGGCGCCTCTCGGGGAGAATTTTCTGTAGTTAAAAATGGCTACTGGTTAAGCGATTGTGGTTGGTTTAGCGATCGAACAGTATGTTATTTGGCAATGGGAAAACCAGCAGTAGTTCAGGATACTGGTTGGTCAAGGATCATCCCTACCGGAGCGGGTCTTTTGGCTTTTACGACGATCTCTGAAGCGATTGAGGCCATAAAAAGGATTGAAAAAGATTACGCTTACCATTCTATGAAAGCCAGAGAATTAGCCGAAAGCCTATTTGATTCGGTCAAAGTAGCTCAAAAAATGGTTGAACAAATAGAAGGATCAGAGAAAGGAATGCCTGTTTAGTTATGAAAAATGGATAAATAAAAAGCTTTTTCTTTCTCAGAAACGAACGCATGAGGAGTTTTGTAAAAGAGAGTCACGCATTGGGACCTTACCCAGCCATTCTGGCCATTCATAAATTCAATTTTGTACCATCCTAAATAGGCTTTTATGACTCTAATCACTGAACCCGCTTTTACGGGTAGGCTTTGTTGTTGGACTTCTGTTGGAACCGACCGCAAAGGGGTATCCTCAACAAGCATCCCGGCATTGGGGGTTGCAAAAATACCGTATGAAAAAAATTCTAATAAAGAAAGACTGCTTATAAAAGCCAACACCAATACAATGCTAAAGCAAAAGGCTGGAATTCTGATTTTCTGGTACAGATGCAAAAGCAAAATACATAAGAAAAAGAATAACAAAAAGATACTTATAGCAGCTACTCTTTCCCATTCTCCAGGAGATAGAAAGATTTTTAAGCTGTTGAAATAGCCTTTTTTCTTGAAAGAATGAATATGAGTATCAGCCTCAGGGTTTTTATTGATTCCGACAGTCAAATTCCATCTAATAGAAGCATTGCGAGGGGCTAATAGGAAAGCTGCTGTCCATTCTCCTAAGGCTCTTTGCCATTGTTCTTGTTGTGAAAAGGCTAACCCAAGATTATTTCTTGTTTTCCAATCCAGAGGTTGTACTAGGGTTTTTTTCTTCCAAATGTCAATAGCCTTAGAAAACTCCCCTTTTTCATAGCAGCGGTAAGCCTCTTCAGAAGTAAACGATTCGACCTTTGAATCAGAAGGAGGATCAGCCAATGAACAAAATAGAAGGGAAGAAGCAGAAGAAGGAAGCCTTTTGTTGCTTGTAAAAGAAAAGGGCAGCGGACCACCTGGATTTTTTGATCCTTTTAAATTGTTTGTTAAAATACTAGAGAACAGCCCGACGAAAATAATCAGGGAAAGGAAGGGAAGGAAGTTTGCCGTGGTAAAGAATTCTTTTAAGGGAATCTTAGCTTTGGGCAGTTTTCTAGCTAGCTCTTGTGCCTCATCAATCCATTGTGATGAAGGAGTAGAGAGTCGACCAAACAAATAAAGCTGGGACTGATTCCACAAAGCTGCCCATTTTTTAGCCATGACAGAGTTCTTTAGATAGTCCTTTATAAGCTGTTTTTCAATAGAGTCCTCATCTGGGAAAGGATAAGGAATATCCCAAAACTCTTTAAATGCTTTTTGCCAAAGTAGGAGATACCTATAAATCTCCTCATTGGTCTTTGCTTTAGCAATCGCTTGGGGGATTGTCCTTAAACAATGACTCGCTTTTTTTTTCTGGAGCAGTAAGGGTTTGTGGGCAACACGATCCCAGCAAAGCAAACACCAAAGAAATAAGAATATAAATGCAAAGAGTAGGCTTTCTTTGCCAAGGTCCCATGGGGGAAAAGGAGCCAAGCCTTTTTCCATACCAAGGAGAGGGCCTGTTGGTAACATATCTAGAGGATAGCCTGTATTAATCGGCTGAGAGCGATCAGTCAGGAGCTCTAATTTATTATCTGGAGTCTGGTTTGAAAGGGAGGATTTTTTCACAGATAAATGGATAGGATCAGATTTTATTGTTTGATATTCCCCTTGCGTCACCTCAAAATAGGTAAAAGAATAGGCAGGCAGATCTATTTCTCCAAAAATATCAGGTATAAGAACTAACTCCATTTTCAGAACCCCAGTAAACAAAGACTCGGGGTCTATTTGACGAGACGGCAAAGAATTTATAATTCTTATACCCTTACAAGGGGGATATTCCGGTAGTTTCCAGGGAACTGCCCAATTCCCTGTCCCTTCTATTCGTATCGAGAGAGAAATCGGTTCGCCTTGAATGGCTTCAACGGGGTTTACCTTACAGGAAAGTTTAAAGGTTCCTATTGCTTCAGAAAAATCAGGAGGCGCTGCTGGGAGTGGAGCTATTTCAATGACTTTGGGTTCGGTTGTGGAGTGGATAGGTTTGACAATAGGTTGAGAAAATAGACCGCGCCCGAATCTCTCTATTTCCAAAGTAAGTTGCTGACTGATTGGAGGCAAAACAATTTTGCCCGCTTTTAAGGATAATAAAGTGGTTGTGTAGCGTATACCGCTCGCATACGTTCCGTTGGCATTTAAAATCACTCGTTGAGGTTTGCCCCATCGGTTGGAAAGAAAATCCTTTGGATCCCATTCAGGTTGACTTGTTATATCTAAAAAAGTTCCTGAGCGGGTTAAGAGTCTATATTCTATGACAAAAGGCTCGCCTTTCCATAAGGTTCTTTGGGGGACAAGCACTTGAGCATCTACGCCATCAGCCGATATAGGAGCTATTTCTACTTCTTTTACTGTAAAGGAAATGGGGGGGATTTCCACAAGTCCATGGTCTGTGGAAATTAAAAACGGAGGAATAATATAATTGCCTGGTTGGTGGGGAATAATAGGAAAGTCGTATATAAGCTCTTTACGGCTATTTCGGCTGATGGATGGAGCCTCTATTTCCAAAAAGGCGACTTTTGGTGGTTTCACTTCATCTTGAGGAGAACAATTTTCGAAAACAAGCAAGAGATGTGCAGATACCCCAGGTTCCAACTTGTCATTTAGGGGTAACCAATGAGCAGAAAAGGCCATTACATTGCCTAGCGTCATGACATTGAGCAATGTATAAAAACAACAAGCTAGGACAACCAATCGGATCTTACCAATCGGGATCTTCCAAATAAGAATCGTTTGTCTCACTTTCAATTTGACGCATTCTTTTGAAGAATGTTGATGGGTTATCTAGCTGTTTGATTTGCCTTAATTTTATCTCTTTTTCTGTCTCTTCTCCAGTTGAATTTTCTGAATCGGAAGAGAGATTATCAGGAGTAAGAGGAGAGTTTTGAGTTTGTTTTGATTCGCTAGTTACTGTTGATTCTTTTTGTTCCTTTTTAGAAGAAGGAAAAGCAGAGGGATTTTTTCCTAAAGAAAGATTATCTTTCGAAAAGCCTTGTTTTTTTTCTTTTAGATCCAACCCCCTTTTCCTGAGATTCGAGTCGGACATAGGTTCGGACAGAGCGTTATTTTCTTTTTGATTCTGGGCTGGCTCTGTCTTTTTATTTGCCATGTTTGAAGAAGAGCCATTCTCTTCAAGAAGTTTTAAAAGTTCTTTTAAATAGCTTTCCCAATAGGGAAAATTGGGATCGAGCAACTTCCCCAATTCCACAGCTTTTATTCCATCTTCAATCACCCCTGTGGGCAGTTTGCTTTTTTTCCCGAGCTCAATGGTTGACTGGGCAATCATCACACAATCATTTTTTGTCAATTCAGCCTTTTTACTCACTGCTTCTATTCTAGCAATGAACGTAGAGTAAAGTTCTCTATCTATATTGGCTCCTTGTGCCGAGCAGAAAAAAAATAAAAATAACAACAAGGAAAGAAGAAAATGGCCTTTAATTTTTTTCCCTTTTGCACCGAGTTTATTAACCATAATGAATCTTTCATGACGAGGAAATTCCCAATAAAAACTTGCTATGGCCAACAACAATGCTGGTAAAAGGAAGCAAGTATATTGTTCTGCAAGTACTTTCATTTTTTCTTTATTTTTTGAATACTCTGGACTCTTTACCATCTTTTGAACCAAAGGGACAATGTCAAGCCACTTATCAGCCTGGACATAGATACCACCAGTAGAGTGTGCAATAAGTTCCAATGAAGAAGGATTGAAAAAGCTGACTATAGGCTGACCATTGTAATCTTTATAGAGAGACCCATTGGTATTTTTTATTAATGCCCCGTTAGAGGAACCAATGCCGATGGCTAGCACTTGAACACCATATTTTTTCAATTCAGTAAGTTTTTGTTCCCATTTCCCTCCATGATCTTCGCCGTCACTGAAAAGAATAAGTATTTTTTTATGCCTTTCTTCGGAAGAGAAAAAAAGGAGCACTTCATCCATCATGGCAGCAAAACTTGTTCCTCCATTTGGGAAATCATCTAGGGACAATCCAGAAATCATTTCTTGGATCAAATCATAATCAGTTGAAAAGGGGACTTCTATAAATGCATTTCTAGTAAAAGCGAGCAATCCGACTCTTTCCCCTTGAAGTTTGGCAACAAAATTGGAAGCAAGCAATTTTGCTCTTTCCAGTCTAGAAGGAACGGTATCTTCTGCTAACATGCTTTTGGACACATCTATAGCCAAGAGATAATCGCTGTTTGATTGAAGCAGCTCTATGTCTGTTTGACCCCATTGGGGTCTTGATAAAGCAATAATAAAAAGAATTGAAGAAAGGAGGAAGAACCAGGGAATAGGAATCTTTTGGTTCACTTCTCTTTTGATTTCTACTCCTTGACGGGAAAAGAAAACTTTGAATAAGTGGGCAAAAGTGGCTTTTGAGACGGAGTTTTGATGATAATATAAAAATAAAAAAAGAGGCAAAAGCAGCAAACCAAAAAGGATTTGGGGATTTTTAAACTGCATCTTATTTCTTTAACAATTTTCCATGAACGCTCATCAATTTAGTCAACAACGGTTGTAAAAAAAGTCGCTCTACCTAATCGAATCCTCTGCAGCAATATTCATCGGATTGTTTTGTTTTCTTAAGCTTTCTATGTATTTCAATCTTTCTGAAAATTCTTTTTCTTTTCCGTGATTCGTTGGAGAGTAAAAAGTTCCTGGATTAATCCCGTATCGTTGAGGGCTGATTGCTTCCCTAAAATCGTGGCTGTAGAGATAGCCTATACCTCGACCCATTTTGGTTGCCCAAGAATAATGGGTATCTTTTAAAAATTGAGGGACTTCAACTCTCTCCTTTTTCTCCACCCATTCCATAGCTTTATTTATAGCGTTGTAGGCAGAGTTGCTTTTCGGAGACAAACAAAGATAAATAGTTGCAAAAGCAAGGGGAATCCTTCCCTCAGGCATGCCAATTTTTTCAATCGCATCGAAGGCCCCCATTGCCACAGTTAAGCCATTGGGGTCTGCTAACCCAATATCTTCGGTCGAAAGGATCACTAGCCTTCTAGCAATAAATCTAGGGTCTTCGCCTGCTGCAAGCATTTTGGCAAGCCAATAAATAGCAGAATCTGGATCGCTGCCACGCACTGATTTAATAAAGGCCGAGATTGTGTCATAATGTTCATCTTCGCCGTGATCATAGCGTGGAGTTTTTTTCTGGATTAGATTTTCAATGACATCAATCCCAATGATTAAGGGTTGTTTATTTTCTTGAAAAGAGGAGAGAACAGCCACCTCAATGTAGTTAAGTAGGCGTCTTGCGTCTCCCTCACAAATATCCAATAATAATTCTTGGGCTGCTTTATCAATTTTAGCTTCATAGTTGCCAAGTCCTCTCTCTTTATCAGTGAGAGCAAGGTTTAGGAGAATTTCTAGCGATTTTTTTGATAGAGCTTTAAATTCGAAAAGTTGGGAACGGGAAAGCAATGGGGCTGTTAAGTAAAAACTTGGATTATGAGTAGTTGCTCCTATTAGTTTAATGATGCCTGTTTCCAAATCTGGAAGGAGAACATCTTGTTGCGATTTGTTAAATCGATGAATCTCATCGATAAAAAGCAGTGTCCCCCTTTTTTGTTCTTTCCAGCGTGTCGAGGCTTTGTTTAGAATTTTTCTTAAATCAGCTACCCCAGATTCCACCGCGTTGAGTCTTTCAAAAAAACATTTCGTTTTTTTAGTGATAATTTCTGCCAGTGTCGTTTTTCCTGTTCCCGGGGGGCCAAATAAAATGATCGATTGAATCCTGTCTGCATCTATTAGTCTTCGAAGGGGCTTCCCGGGCAAAAGAATCTCTTCCTGGCCAACAAGCTCTTCTAGTGACCGAGGACGCATTTTTGTTGCTAGAGGAGCTGTCGGACTAATGGACTGTCTCTCTTCGTTTTCCTGCCAGTCAAACAATTCTTGCATTAATCGAAATAGAATCAAAGAAAATAGAATATGCAAAAAAGAATTTCTTGAGCAGACAAAAAAAGCCTATTTGCGAATCACTCCAGTTTCGACTCGGCGGTTTTTGGCATAATCGGCTTCCGTATGTCCAATGGCTGCAGGCCGATCTTTCCCATAAGATATGGTATGTATTCTTTCCGGAGCCACTCCTAGTCCCACTAGATATTCCCTAACGGCAATGGCTCTTCTTTCCCCTAGTCCACGGTTATATTCTTCTGTTCCTCTTTCATCACAATGTCCAGCAAGAAGAATTGAATCTCCTGGATGCTCATTCATCCATTGGGCTATTTTTTCAATTTTTCCTCTCTCGGTAGCAGGAATAGCAGAACTGTCGAAGGCAAAATAGATCGTTTGGTCTTTAAATGGTGAATAATCAACATCAAAATCGGGATTGAATGCTCCTCGAGTTGGTAAAGGAGAACTTTCAAGAAATTCTTCTTCTGCTGTTGGTTTTTCTTTTCCTTTAGGGTGTTTGGCGCATCCTGTCCAGCTGATAACAAAAAGACAAGCAAACAAGAAAAAAAGAAAAGAAGGGTTGCTTTTAGCAAAACGGAGAAGTCTTTTCATAATACTGCCTGAGGAATAAAAAAGAGAGAGGATAAAGGGGTGTATTTTCAAATTTTTTATGATTTTTATGGCTAATCACTAAACCTTTTGACATCCTCCCCATGCCTAAAGGCAGGGGATTCCTGGAGATAACTGACCAGATTTAGCCAGGGCAAGCTCTCCGATGAGGGTGTTGAGGTTTT